>Ga0187860_1000004_pt1 | contig 225073 bp, 196 predicted proteins | sample June2016WEW_10_4_FD_132981 | JGI IMG/M metagenome (GOLD analysis project Ga0187860, IMG submission 132981) | Peatland microbial communities from SPRUCE experiment site at the Marcell Experimental Forest, Minnesota, USA - June2016WEW_10_40 | ecosystem: Environmental > Terrestrial > Soil >...
CGCTGGTCGACGCGTCGGAGGGAAGGATCGGCTCGCCCGTCGATGCGGTTTTGCTGTTCTGCTATCACTACGATCCCCACACGGGAAAGTACGGTCTACTGATTTCCCGGGTGATTCAGTTGTTGGGGTTTCTGACGGTGCTCCTGCTGGGCATTGCTCTTATATTTCTCTTCCGGGGAGAGAATTACGTCCCGTGGCGGAGATAGCCGCGGGCGTGCGTTGCCGCGCGGGCGAGGCTTGTAAAGGATTCTGACGGAACGATGATGATGGGTCTCACTCAATCTGGTTTGCAGGCAATGGCTCTGGCGTGGGCCGCAATTCCGTTTCAGCCGCCGTCCGCCTCTTCGATCTCCGAGGGGGTCGATCAGCTGTACTATCTTTTGACGGGCATCACGCTGTTCTTCACTGTTCTGGTCTTCTCCATCATTTTTTACTTCATGGTGAAGTACCGCCGTAAGTCCCCGGACCAAGTGGCTGCGGAGACGCATACGTCGATGGTCCTCGAGCTCGCATGGACCATCATCCCCTCTCTGATCTGCGTGGTGCTGTTCGTCTGGGCCTCGGCGCTCTACGTTCGCAATTCGCGACCGCCGGCATCGTCGACCGAAATTTTTGTCATCGGCAAACAGTGGATGTGGCACCTCCAGCATCCCGAAGGGCCGCGCGAGATCAACGAGTTGCACGTTCCGGTCGGCGTGCCCGTCAAGCTGACGATGACCTCGCAGGACGTCATCCACGACTTTTATATCCCCGCCTTCCGAGTGAAGAAGGACGCCCTGCCGGGTCGCTACACCTCGCTCTGGTTTGAACCGACTGAGACCGGCACGTTTCACCTCTACTGCGCGCAATACTGCGGCACGAATCACGCCCTGATGATAGGCTGGGTTTACGTCATGTCGCCCAAAGACTACGCGAATTGGCTCGCGGGCGGCGAAAAGACGGAGTCCATGTCACAGCAGGGCGAACGGCTGTTCACGCAGTACGGTTGCAGCGGCTGCCATGTCGCGGACGGCAGCGGACGCGCACCGTCGCTTGCCGGGCTTTATGGCAAGCCAGAGAAGCTCGCGAGCGGCGAAACGCGAGTTGTGGACGAAGCCCTGATTCACCAGGCCATCACAATTCCGAACTCAGTCCACGTGCCCGGCCGTCAGGCGATCATGCCGACCTATCAAGGGCAGTTGGACGAGGAACAGATTCTCCAGTTGATTGCTTACGTGAAGTCGCTCGGGTCGCAAGAAAGGAACGGCAAATGAGTACGGCCATTGCGGAAATCCACGAAGGTCCGGCCGAATCCAGCGTAAATTATCTGAACGCGAATTACGGCATCAAGTCGTGGCTTTTGACGACCGATCACAAGCGCATCGGGCTCCTCTACCTCGGCGTGATCACTTTCATGTTTCTGATCGGCGGCACCGCGGCTACCATCATGCGTCTCCACCTGGTAGAGCCCCAGGGCGCCCTGCTCGAGCCGGAGACCTACAACAAGCTCTTTTCGACCCACGGCATCGTGATGGTCTTCTTTTTTCTGGTCCCGTCGATTCCGGCCACGCTCGGCAACTTCCTAATACCGATGATGATCGGGGCGCGCGATGTCGCGTTCCCGAGACTCAACCTCATGAGCTGGTACATCTTCGTGACCGGCTGCCTGTTTGCGCTGGCTGCCATTCTGTCCGGCGGCGTGGACACCGGTTGGACGTTTTATCCGCCCTACAGCAGTATCTATTCGCACACGCCCGTCGTCGTCATGGCGCTCGGCATCTTCATCGCCGGTTTCTCGTCGATCCTCACCGGACTGAACTTTGTCGTTACGATTCACAAGATGCGCGCCCCGGGTATGACTTGGTTTCGCCTGCCGCTCTTCATCTGGGCTTTGTACGCCACCAGCATCATTTTCATTCTGGGCACTCCGGTCATTGCCATTACGTTGTTCCTGCTCGGTCTGGAAACCCTTCTGCACGTGGGGATTTTCGATCCGGCCATTGGCGGCGACCCGCTGCTTTTCCAGCATATGTTCTGGTTCTATTCGCACCCGGCCGTATACATCATGATTTTGCCGAGCATGGGCGTGGTCAGCGAGCTGATCACGGCGTTTTCGCGAAAGAAGATTTTCGGCTACAGCTTCGTGGCTTTTTCGAGCCTCGCGATTGCCGTCATCAGCTTCATCGTTTGGGGCCACCACATGTTCGTCACCGGCCAGTCGATCTATGCCGGCCTGGTCTTCTCTGTGTTGAGCTTCCTCGTGGCGATTCCTTCGGCGGTCAAGGTTTTCAACTGGACCGCGACGCTTTACAAGGGGTCGATTTCGTACGAGGCGCCCATGCTGTATGCGCTCGGCTTCATCGGCCTGTTCACGATCGGCGGCCTCACCGGGTTGTTTTTGGCGGCTCTGGCCACGGACGTTCACTTGAACGGGACGTACTTCGTCGTAGCTCACTTCCACTACATCATGGTGGGCGGCGCGCTGATGGGCTATCTCGGCGGGATTCACTTCTGGTGGCCGAAGATCACCGGGCGGTTGTACCCGGACATGTGGGCCCGCATCGCGGCCGGCTTGGTTTTTGTCGGTTTCAACTTGACCTTCTTCCCGCAGTTCGTCGTGGGTTATATGGGGATGCCGCGTCGCTACGCGGTCTATCCGGCTGAATTTCAGGTGCTGAACGTGATGTCTTCGGCCGGCGCTTCGGTGCTCGCCGTTGGCTACCTCATCCCGCTCGTCTATCTAACCTGGTCGATGCGCTACGGCCCGCCGGCCGGGCGAAATCCGTGGGGCGCGAAGGGACTCGAGTGGACTACGCCTTCGCCGCCGCCGACGGAGAATTTCGAGGAGCCACCGATTGTGACCGAAGAGGCCTACAACTATCCGACCGCAGGGGCCGTCCATGTCTGAGATGGCCGCGCACGGCGCTCACGAGGCGCACGCGCATCCGCCCGGATTCGCGCACCAGTTTGAGGACGTGGCCCAGCAGAAAGAGGCCGGCACCCTCGGCATGTGGGCTTTCCTCGTGACAGAAATCCTGTTCTTCGGTGGGATGTTCACCGCCTATATCATCTATCGCTCGCTGCACCTTGCTGGATTTATCACCGGCAGCCACTTGCTCGAGGTCAAGTTCGGCGCGATCAACACGGCCGTCCTTATCTGCTCGAGCTTGACGATGGCGCTGGCAATCCGTTCGGCGCAGACGGGTAAGGGACGCGGCCAGATCATCTGGTGGCTGGTCCTGACGATGATCCTCGGCGCGATGTTCCTGGGCTTCAAGTTCACGTTCGAATGGCGCCACGATTACCTGGAACACATCGTGCCGGGGGCGTATTTCGGCTTCGAGAATCGTCCCGAGTGGGGCGCGAACGCGCCGTACGTGCAGATGTTCATGTGTTTCTATTTCTTCATGACTGGCTTGCACGCTATACATATGATCGTCGGGCTCGGAATTCTGACCGTGCTGGTGGTGATGACGGCGCGCAACAAGTTTTCGTCCGAGTATTACAATCCGCTGGAGATTAGCGGATTGTACTGGCACTTCGTCGATATCGTCTGGATCTTCCTTTTCCCGCTGCTGTACCTGATCGGCGGGCTCTACAAGCGCTAGACAGGGGATGGCACTGATGTCAGAACACACTGGCCACACGGGGCACGTCGTGCCGGTTAGCACTTACGTATTGGTTTTCCTCGCCTTGATGGTCGGTACGGCGCTAACGACTGGAGTCGCCTACATCGACCTGGGGCGATGGAATACCGTTGTGGCGCTCACAATCGCCGTAACGAAGATGCTGCTCGTCGTCCTTTTCTTCATGCACGTAAAATACGCCACCGGTTTGACTCGCATCGTCATCCTGGCGGGATTTTTCTGGCTCGGGATCATGATTACGCTTTCCCTCTCGGACGAACTGACCCGGGGCTGGGAGATCAATCCCGCAAGCTGGGGCGGAATCATCCCCTTCCTGTTACACATCTTCTAGTTCCGGACGGCTCCCCGAAAAGGTTTCCTTCCAAACGTCCCGAAATATTCAATTGTCACAGATTCTCGATCTGCCACGCTGAGCGCAAGTCAGCGGCAGGTCGCCGCTCTTGCTTATTTGAAGGCGCGGAAGGCGATGACGGCGTTCAAGCCGCCGAAGGCGAAGGAGTTCGAGAGAGCGGCTTCGACTTGAAGCGCGCGGGGCTGATTGGGGATGTAATCGAGATCGCATTCGGGGTCGCGCTCGTTGTAGTTCGCGGTCGGCGGCAGAATGCCGTGATGGAGCGCGAGAACGGTGGCGATGGCTTCGAGGGCGCCGGCTGCGCCGAGGGCGTGGCCATGGAGCGATTTCGTCGAGCTGACGGCGAGCTTATCCGCGTGCGCGCCAAAGACCTTGCGGATCGCGCGCGTCTCAACGGGATCGTTGCCGGGAGTGCCGGTGCCGTGGGCGTTGATGTAGCCGACGGCTTCTGGGGCCATTCCCGCCTCGCGCAGAGCGCCGCTCATGGCGCGCGCCGGGCCGTCGACCGTGGGTTGCGTCAGATGGTACGCGTCCGAGGTCATGCCGAAGCCGCAGATCTCGGCGTAGACTTTCGCGCCGCGCGCGGTCGCGGCGTCAAGTGGCTCGAGGATCAGCATGGCGCCGCCTTCGCCCAGGATCATGCCGCGGCGGTCCTTGCTGAAAGGGCGGCACGTGTCCGGCGCAATCACGCGCATCGCCTCCCAGGCCTTCAACATGCCGACCGTGAAAATGGCTTCGCTGCCGCCGGTGACGGCCATATCCGCCAGGCCGTCGCGCACGAGTCTAAACGCCTGGCCGATGGCGTGGTTTGCCGACGAGCACGCAGTGGAAATCGTGTACACGGGGCCGCTAAGGCCGAGGTCCATCGAGATGTGGCTAGCCCCGGCGTTCGACATCGTCTTCGGGATCGTGAGCGGATGGACACGGCCGCGCCCCTGAATGTAGAGGTCTTCGAATCCGGCCTCGATCGCAGCTTGGCCTCCCACGGCCGAGCCGCAGACGATCGCGGAGCATTCGCGCAAATCCGGCGTCAGCTCGATGGCGGAATTGCGAATGGCTTCCCGCGCCGCCACCACGGAGAATTGCGCGAAACGGTCGAGCTGGGCTTCCTTGCCACCTGCGAAGTGTTTCAGCGGATCGAAGGCGTGGACTTCGGCGCCGTTCTGAATTTTGAGTCCCCACTTCGAACCATCGACGGACTTGATCGGGCCAATGGCGCAGCGCCCCGCCCGCAAGGAATCCCAGTTTTCTGCGAGGTTCAGGCCGAGCGGCGAAATGATTCCGAGACCTGTGATTGCGACACGGCGCGCTGCCATTCGTTAGTCCGCAGGGCTTGCCGAACCCACCGAAGCGTCCGGGGGCGCGGCCGCAAGCAGCTTCCTGACGCCTTCGACAATGTCGTTGACGGTTTTGATCGAGCGGACGTCGTCGTCGGGGATCGAGATATGGAAGGCGTTTTCGAGCTCGAAGAGAAGAGTGAAAACGTCGAGGGAATCGATGCCCATTTCCTGAAGGTTGGTTTTGAGAGTGATTTTCTCGGCCGGGATGCGTTTCACGGACGCGAGCGTCGCGATCACTTTTTCCGCTACCGCATCAGACATTCGAACATCACCTCCGGTGAAGCGCCGCGCAGCATTTGATTCCAACCGCGCGCACGATCAGACCCTAGCCCAAGCCGCACAGGAAAGCAAATTCTAGCAGGAGTGGGCGCCGGACACGCGCATCTTTTTGCCGCGCTTCCGGCCGAGCGAACGCGCCGAACGGTGGAAAGACGCTCACGCCGCATTGGCTTGCGGCGGATCATCGACGTTCATCCAAATCGCTCCACCGGCCAAGAGAATAAGGGAAAGAGCGGCATAAGCGAACGAAAACGGGCGGCCGCTGACCGACGCGAGAATGCGATCGAGAATCCAGGGGGGCGCGAACAGAGCGAAGACGAGAAACAGCCAGCCCGCCGCGTCGCGCGTAGCGAGATTCCGCGTCGCGACTCCAAGAAGAACGCCAGCGGGAAAGAAGACGAGAGCGTAGTAGATGTCGATATAGCCGTCGAGCTCTGGCGTCTTGATTCGGTGAACGAGGCGCGCCATTGTGGTGCCTGGTCCCAACTGGTAGATGCGCGGGTCTTTGTGCCCGTCGATGTAGAGGGACAGGTTTGAGCCGTCGTAGGAATAAAGAATGTCACGCGGCTTGCCCGCTTCGAGAACGTCCGGAGCGGACCAGGCAAGAGACGCGTGCCGGACGGAAAGCGGGTTGCGAAACCAAAAAACCAGATTCGCATCGTTCTGGCGAATGGCCAGATCGACGAGCCCCGAAGGGTTCGAAATCGAGACGAGCGTGGTATCCGTCCCTTCATCTTGCACGGGCTTGCAATCCACGCGGATCGCGAATTGATTGGTTCTCTGAAGGGCGGCGACGAAGTTCGATGCCGACGCCCCGGACGCGAGCCAGGAGTTGCCGTCGAGCAACTCGCTGGGGTCGGCCTGGGCCGGTGCGCGGGGCTTCCAGGACAGATCGGAGAGAAACGTCATCCGGTCGCGAAACGGCGCGGAGCCTGAGAAGTCGTATGCCGCAAGCAGACCGGGCGGCGGGACATCGGGCGGCTTTCCAGCAGTCAGGGCGGCAGCGAGCGAGTCGGGCAAGGCCCGGTCCCACAACTGCAAGCCGGAGACATTACCTTGCCAGCCAGTCGAAGGCCGGCTTGCAGCGTCGTTGCCCACAAGCAGGAGGCAGTTTCCATCCCAATTGTCGAGGCGGGTGAGCTTCTGTAAATGCGCTGAAATCGCGAACCAGCAGGCGAAGTAGATCAGCAGAATCAGAGCAGCGCGGCGCCACGTAAGGAAAATATCGAGCGTCGCCTCCACTATGGAGAGCGGTTCGAGCACCCATTGCCCCCAGATGTTAAAGAGGAGGAAGCCGACAACGGAGCCGGTCGTATTCGTGAGGACGTCCCCCCACCCGGAATCGCGCCCGGGGACGTAATTCTGGGCGAACTCGATCCCGTAGGAGAGCAGCGCTCCCGAAATCAGTACCACGGCGAAAATGACGGCCCGCCGCTTTCCTCGTTCGCGGAGCTTTTCGGAAAGACCGAACCCCAGTGGAACAAACAAAAGGACGTTCAGGAAGGCATCGAGCGGACCGACATCTTTTCCCATGCCAACTAGAAGGAACGGGGAGGCGGAGGCGCTTCCGGTCACTCTCGCATGAGAAACCAGGCGGAATGGGTACAGGGTGAGGAAGAGAATTCCGACCATTCCGGCGATCAGAATGCGGTTCGACCATCGCGGAGCGAAGGATTGGGGATTCGGTTCGGTCGCCGGACTCGGCATCGCGTTCGCGCGGGACCCCCTACTGGTCCCTTTTTGAGTCTAGCACGGTTCGGGCCGTGTCCCGTTTTCCCGGCGGAACGGACAGAATTTGGCCTGGCCTTCTTCCCGCGGTGGCTTCCACTAAGTGCTTTAAGGGGCGCGGCCTAGAGATACTCACCTGTGCGAGGGACAGATTGGTTATGGCCCGTTCGAACAGGCGAAGGCGGCTGTACTTTGTTCGTTCCCTCGTCCAGTAGAGGAAGTCCTCAGCACACCCCTAGACTCTGTGATGCCATGAAACTACGCGCAGATGACATGAATTGCCGACTCCCCGATTCCGAAATACGGAACCTAGGGAAGCAACCGCTCCATTCGGCACAGCGTCAGTCGGTTGCGACGCTGGTTGCAACGTTCGCCCTCGTTCTAGCGGCGGTCATGCTTTCGAGCTGCGCAGGTTACACGAGTGCGTCTTCGTCGCAGAAGACGCAGGGCCAGGCGCAGTCCAGCAGTTCCGGGGTATTGTCGGCCAGCTCGACGAGCGTGGGTTTTGGAAGCGTCACGCTCGGCAACAGCATGACCCAGAGCCTGATCGTCACAAATACCGGGACAGCGGCGGTGACGGTTACCCAGGATGCAGTTTCGGGAACGGGCTTCTCGATCGTGGGGGCGAGCACGGCCGGTTCGATTCCAATCGGCCAGAGCGCCACGATTCAGGTTCAGTTCGTGCCGCAGTCAGCGGGCGCTGCTACCGGGAGTCTGACGGTGACAAGCGATGCGTCCGATTCGACGCTCACCGTTGCGCTGAGCGGGACCGGCACGCAGGCCGGACTTTCGGCCGCGCCGTCGAGCGTAAACTTCGGAAGCGTGGTCGACGGGAGTAGCAATTCGCAGCCAATCACGCTGAAGAACACCGGTACCGCGAACCTGACGATTTCGCAGTACGGCGTGACGGGCGCGGGCTTCAGCATCACGGGACTTTCGGCGCAGACAGTCTTGCCGGGGAATAGCATTACATTCAGCGCCGTATTCGCGCCGGCCGCCGCGGGGAGTGCTTCGGGCGGCATTTCGCTGACCACCGACGCGCCAGGGTCGCCCGTTATCATTCCATTGACCGGCGCCGGTGTAGCCCCAACCTTAGTGCTGGGAGCAAATCCGACCAACTTGAGCTTCGCCGGCACGAATGTGGGCGGCAGCAACTCGCTGGGAGTAACGCTGACAAACAACGGGAACTCCAACATCACGATTTCGGGCGTGAGCTCCACGAACGCGGCGTTCACCACGAGCGGCGCCGGCGCGGGAACGATCCTGACGCCGGGCCAGTCGGCTACTTTGAATGTCGTGTTTGCGCCGACGGCAGCCGGAAGTGCTAGCGGCACGGTGATCGTTGCGAGCAATGCCGCGTCGGCGCCGACGATTTCGGTATCGGGAACTGGCGCGCAGCCGGCGTCGCATTCAGTTGATTTGTCCTGGGGAGCGAGTTCATCAACGGACGTGGTGGGTTACAACGTTTACCAGGGAACGGTTTCGGGCGGGCCGTACGCGAAGCTGACCTCCGCGCTGGTTTCGGCGTCATTGCTACAGTACGTCGATTCGACAGTTCAATCGGGGCACACCTACTACTACGTTGTCACGGCCGTCGATTCGAGCAACGACGAGAGCGCGTATTCGAACCAGGTGAGCGCGGCGATCCCGTAATAGCCTGCGCGCGGCCCAACGGAGGGGGGGCGTGCACTAGACACGAAAGAGCGCTTGTAACGGGTCTTCAAAACAGGCGGCAAATCCCGCCTTCGGCGAAATGGCGGGACGGCGACTGTCCTACCGGACAGGTGTATCTACCTGTCCCATGTATGTACCTGCGTCCAGTAGTCTTGAAGAACTCTTCCGATTGACAATTTGCGCCTCGGTACGGGGTGCACTCATTCGGCGTACGCTACAGGAGCAGAAAGACCCGAACCTTGCCCAGCCAGCGGGCTCGCCCGTTTTGCGCGTACTGGCCGCGGCTGTGGCTCTGTTCGCACTGCTGGGTTCCGCAAGCTGCATCGGTCTAACCGGCAAGTCAAGCGTGCTGGGCAATCCTTCGTCGTCTTCCTCGGAAAGTCTGGCAGCGGCGATTTCCGTTAGCCCGTCGCCGGTGGCTTTCGGAAATGTCATCGTGGGCGCAACGAACTCCCAGACGATGACGGTGTCGAACACCGGCACAGCCATTCTTACGATCGGGGGCGCGGCCATATCGGGAGCGGGTTTCAGTGTGTCGGGACTTGCGACTCCGCTCACCCTGGGACCCGGAGAAAGCGCGAACTTCACTGTTTCGTTCAGGCCTACTTCAGCCGGCGCGGCGTCCGGTATCATTTCGCTGGACAGTAACGCGAGCCCCTCGACTTTGGCGATCAATCTCACGGGCACGGGGTTGGCCGCATCGCTGCAACTTTCGGCAAGCACGTCGAGCGTGAGTTTCGGGAGCGTGACGGTAGGGACCTTGTCGTCGCAGCCGGTAGTGTTGACGAACAGCGGCAATTCGAACCTCGCGATCGCAAGCGTGTCCGCATCGGGCTCGGGGTTTGCGGCGACCGGGGGTTCCAGCGTGACGCTTGCCCCGAATCAGTCCGTGACTGTCACGGTGACGTTCGACCCACTGGCCGCCGGCGCGGCCAGCGGCGATCTCTCCGTCTCCAGTAACGCGTCGGATTCGGTTCTTATACCACTGTCCGGGGCGGGCATTTCGCAGCCCGTGCAGCACTCCGTGGTGCTGAGCTGGAATCCCAGCGCGTCCGTGGTGACGGGCTATTTTATTTACCGTAGCACCGTAACCGGCGGTCCCTACTCGAAGTTGAATTCCTCACTCGATCCGTCGACGAGCTACACCGACGGCACTGTGGCAAGCGGACAAACATACTTTTACGTGGTGACCTCGGTCGATTCCAGCAACGTCGAAAGCGGGTACTCGAACGAGGTCGCCATCGCGGTCCCATCTCCCTGATCTGCTTCCCGGCACATTCGCACGGCGCCGTGCTTATCGATGTGGCTCAACCCTGAGTTGCACTTTCTGCGGCCCGTTCACCAGGCCGTCCGGGCAACAGCGCCCGATATGGCATAATGGTTTGCGTTCGCCGGGTTCCCGGCAAAGCCTGATGAAAGTCCGTAGGACAGTTCGCCGGAAGTTGCTCGCGGCGCATCGCAAGCTGCGCGAAGCTCGCGGCCTCGCGAAGGCGCTCGTTTCCACGCGCCATCCGCTGCTCGTGCACGTCATTCCTATCCGGCGCTGCAATCTATCCTGCACCTATTGTAATGAGTTCGATGAAGTCTCGAACCCGGTGCCGACCGAGGAGATGTTCCGGCGAATCGACCGGCTGGGCGAGATGGGCACGGCGGTGGTCACGATCAGCGGCGGCGAGCCGCTGCTGCACCCCGATCTCGACGCCATCATCGCGCGCATCCGAAAGAACGGGATGATGGCCGGCCTGATAACGAACGGCTACCTGCTCGTTGCCGAACGGATCGAGCGGCTCAACCGGGCGGGCCTCGAATACCTGCAGATCAGCATCGACAACGTACAGCCGGATGACGTCTCGAAGAAAAGCCTCAAGGTCCTCGACAGGAAGCTCGAGTTGCTGGCGGAGCATGCCGAGTTTCAGGTGAACATCAATTCCGTTCTCGGCAGCGGCGTGAGCAATCCCGAAGACGCGCTGACCATCGCGTATCGGGCGATCCGCCTAGGGTTCACTTCGACAGTCGGCATCCTGCACGATGGCAGCGGCCAGCTCCAGCCGCTGGGCCCCCGCGAACGGGAGATATTCGAAGAGATCATGTCGCTCGGAAAGCGTTCGTTCACACGGGTCAACGGCTTCCAGCACAACATCGCGGCGGGCCGCGAGAATCAGTGGCGCTGCCGCGCCGGGTCGCGCTACCTCTACGTGTGCGAGGACGGGCTGGTGCATTACTGCTCACAGCAGCGCGGCTATCCGGGCGTCCCCCTCGATCAATACACGGCCGAGCACCGCCGGCGCGAATTCCTCACCAGGAAGGGCTGCGCGCCGCGTTGCACGGTCTCCTGCGTTCATCAAATCGCCGTCGTGGATGGATGGCGCGCTCCGCAGAACCTCGATGCGGGGTCATCCGCGAACCCGGATTCCTTCGTGCAATTGACCGGCTCGGCGACTCGCAACTAGCCGAGCCGCGTTCATCCGTTTTGCTTGCAATCTCCGTTCGATTTCTCTTTCCGCAGAAAAAAGAGGCTATATCATTTTGGGAGCTTCGAAGGATCGCGGGCCATGCTGAGGCGGCTATTCTCCCACTACATTGCGGACGAAGTGCGGCCGATGCTGGTCCTGGCCATGCCGATCATCCTCGCCGAGGTTGGCTGGATGACGATGGGCATCGTCGACACGATGATGGTTGGCCGCCAAGCGGACAGCGCCGTGGCGATCGCCGCGGTCAGCCTCGGCGGTATTCTCTATAATGCCGTCGCCATCTTCGGCACGGGCCTTATGCTGGGGCTGGACACCGTTGTTTCGCGCTCCTACGGTGCAGGCGATCTCGATGACGCCCATCGCTCTCTTGTGAACGGCGTGTATCTTAGTCTTGGCATGGCGCCGTTGGCGATGGGGGCGGTCCGCCTGCTGAACTTCGTGATGCGTTCGGTGGGCACGGAGCCGGCGGTGCTGGTGCAAGCGACTCCCTATTTGCAAGCGCTTAACTGGGGCACGCTGCCGTTGCTCCTGTACTTTGTTTTCCGGCGCTACCTCCAGGGCATCGATTTGGCAAAGCCGGTAATGTTCTCGCTGATTTCGGCAAACCTGGTGAATCTGGCGGGCAACTGGGCGCTTGTCTTCGGCCACCTCGGCTTTCGCGCCATGGGCACGGTCGGGTCAGGCTGGTCGACGTGTATCGCGCGCACTTACATGGCCGGATTCCTGATGGTCTACTGCCTCTACTACGACATTCGCTACAAGATGGGCCTTCGGGCTGGACCGCGATGGCCCTTGCCGCGTGTTTCATGACTTGCACGGCGATGATTTTCTTGCTCGCGCCGCGCTACATCGTGCGAATCTACACGCCCGATCCCGCGGTCACTCACGCGGCCAGCCGGCTGCTGTTCGTCGCCGCGTTCTTTCAGCTTTTTGACGGATTGCAGGCCGTTGCCACGGGCGCGCTGCGCGGAGCCGGCGACACTCGCACACCGATGATCTGTTCGTCGACCCTCTACTGGTTCGTGGGACTGCCTCTCGGGACCTATCTGTGTTTCTGGCGGGGCTGGGGCGCCCCAGGGCTGTGGACCGGCCTGTCCCTAGCGCTGATCCTCGTGGGCAGCGTGCTGCTCTATGTTTGGCGCCGCAGGGAGCATGCCTTCGTTGCTGGAGCCACGGCAGACTCATCGGCGGCTTGAGGCCTCGAAATCGCAAGTGATATTCTGTGCGCATGAACAGGATGGGGGCGGTACTACAAACTCGTAGGGTTCGGTCTCTCGATTCTTGAATCACAAGCGCAATCTGTTTTCCCGAAAGGCTCGCGCGGATGAATTTCTGCGCCTAGAGGACTGATGAGCGCGACCGTCGAATACGTCCAACCTGTGGCGGAGGTCAACCCTTGGCTAATCGCCGCCACGGTGATGATCGCGACGTTCATGGAGGTGCTGGATACGAGCGTCGCGAACGTGTCGCTTCCGCACATCGCCGGCAACCTCTCGGCTGGCGTGGACGAGAGTACTTGGGTGCTCACCTCGTATCTGGTCTCGAACGCGATCGTCCTGCCTCTATCGGGATGGTTCTCGACGATCTTTGGTCGCAAGAGATTCTTTATTGGCTGCGTCGTGGTCTTCACCATCAGTTCGCTGCTCTGCGGGATGGCTCCTTCGCTGCCCTTGCTGGTGTTTTTTCGCGTGATTCAGGGTGCCGGCGGCGGAGGGATGCAGCCGACCTCGCAGGCCATCCTGGTGGACAGCTTTCCCCGCCACAAGCAGGGGATGGCGATGGCCATCTATGGAATGGGTGTGGTGGTCGCGCCCACGGTCGGGCCGACACTCGGTGGGTGGATCACCGACAACTATTCCTGGCGTTGGATTTTCCTTCTGAATGTGCCGATTGGCATTATCTCGGTGCTCATGATTTCGGTTTTGATTGCCGAGCCCGCGCATGCCGTTCCGAGAAGATTTTTTCAGGGGTTGCGGATTGATTTTCTCGGGCTCGGATTCCTGAGCCTGGGTCTCGGTCTTTTGCAAGTGGTGCTGGACAAGGGCGAACGGGACGACTGGTTTGGCTCGCCGTTCATCGTGTGGGCGACGGTGATTAGCGTGGCGTCGCTCGTTGCGCTGGTGATCCGGGAATTGACGGCCGACGACCCCGTGGTTGACTTGCGCCTGTTCCGGGACCGGAATTTTGCGATTTCCACGTTCATGATGTACGTGCTCGGCTTCGTCTTATATGGGACCACAGTCTTGCTGCCCATTCTGCTCCAGACCTTGATGGGCTACACGGCGATGAGAAGCGGGCTGGTGCTGCTGCCGGGCGGGCTGGTCCTGCTTGGGATTTTGCCTTTCGTCGGATGGTTGCTGGGGCGCGTCGAACCGCGATGGATCGTTGTGTCGGGGCTGTGCATTACGGCGGTGGGACTCTACCACCTGTCGCATTTCGAGCTGAACGTAGGCCAGCAGACGGCCGTCAATGACTGGATCATATCGCGCATGGGGACGGCGTTCCTGTTCGTGCCGATCAACGTGATGGCGTTCTACTTCGTAAAGCCGGGGAAGATGAACAACGCGTCGGGCCTGATCAATCTTGCGCGCAACATCGGCGCCAGCACGGGCATCTCCTTCGTGACCACGATGCTGGATCGCCGGGCGCAGTTCCATCAGCAGGTGCTCGCGGGAAACATGCAAAGCGGCAACATTTATTATCAGACGGCGCTGCGTCACCTAGCCCATTCACTCGCCGTGCATGGGGTAGCCGCGCAGCAGGCCGCGGTCGAGGCGCAGGCTCTCGTCTATCAGCAACTGCAGCTCCAGGCGAAGATGCTTTCATTCGTGGATAATTTCTGGATCATGAGCGTCATATGCGTGTGCGTGATTCCGCTGATGTTCCTCATGAAGAAGCGGAAATCTTCACAAGCAACACGTATATCGGTGCACTGATTTTCGGCCGGCTATCGCATGCGTCGTGCGAGGATCTGGACGAACGAGGCGCCCCGCATTTCATCCGCAGAAAGTCCCGTGAGGCCCTGAACTTCCTCGGCCGTGAGCGCTCCGCAACTTATCGCCTGCATGAAATAGCTCAGCATGCCCTGCGCCATGGCGGCGTCGTCGAAAACGTGGCCCAGGCGAGTGGCTTGCGCGGCTCTCTCGATGAAATTGCGCAGCCGCTGAGAAGCCGCGTCGAGATTTTCGAGAAAGAACGAATAAACCGCCGCGTACCGCGACGGAAGCTGCGCCGGATGGAGATCCCATCCCTGGTAGTAGCCGTTCGCAAGAGCCCGCCGCACGGTATCGTAGTGCAGCTTCCAGGCGGCGTGTACCGTGGCGCGATTGGACTCGATCTGGCGCGGGCTGAGCGGCGATCCATCCTTTGCCGCTCGGTGCGGCGGGATCGGCAGGATGTTCACCGGGCCATCGGAAAGCCGGATTCCCGTTCCGGCGAGCGACGCCTGCATCACATGCCGGGCGAAATCGGACGCAGGGTGTGCCATGGCCTGGCGGAGGGCCGCGATTCCAAGCGACGCGGTGTAGTCGTACGGGCCGAAGTGCGCGGCGACGCAGCGTCCGCGCGCGGCGCTGATGAGTGGCAGCAGGTTGACTTCGCCGCGCTCGTTGAAAATCGCCTGCGGTGTTTCGATCATCAGCTCGATGCGCAGGGCGCCGGGCTCGAGATCGAGCATGGGCTCGAGGCGTGAACAGATATCGGCGAGTACGGCGACCTCGTCGGGCAGGGTCACTTTCGGCAGCGTGACGCAGAAATTCCTCGGCAATTCGCCACGCGTCTTCGCGGCTAATTCCGTCAGGAAGATGTCCAGCGTGCGGATACTTCGCTCGCGAAGCTCCTCGGTGAGGGGCTTCAGGCGCACGCCGATGAAAGGCGGCAATTCGCCCGCGTTCATTCCGGCGCAGAGTTCGTGTGCGGCCGCCGCGGCGTGGCCGTCCTCTTCGTCGTCGGGACGATTGCCGTATCCGTCCTCGAAGTCGATTCGGTAGTCCTCGACCGGCTCGCGCTGCAGTTTTTCACGGACTCGGCGATAGATCGTGTGCGCGAACCAAGCGGGATAGTTGTCGCGGCGCGCCGCCTCCGGATCGGCCTCGATGGATTTCGCAATCGCAGCGGCTGCATCCTGCGTCGCCGGCAGGGTCTCGGCGCCGGGCAGGGCGATCGCCTTCGCGAAGCCGGCGAAGTCGAGGGCGAAGTCGTCGAGCGATCGCAGCGCCAACTCCCCCAGCCTCCGCGTGGTGCCCGAGCGAAACAGGTGCGCCCCCCCGTAGACGACGTGAACCGGCTGGCGAGCGCCCGGCTGGCCCGGATAGCGCCCCTGGAACGCTTTGTGCGCCTGTTCGAGGCGGGCTGCGATTTCTCGAAGCGATTCAGGGGAGAGTGTTCTCTTCATCAAGCCTCGCGCGATCGGTTTGGCGCCCAAGCGAATCTCAAACTCGTTTTCCGGGATGTGCGATTCCCGGTTGTTCGAAGGTACGGGACAGGATACATTGGTTTTTCCTTGGCACGAAGTAGGACGAACGCATGCCCGAACGCATCTTGATCGTTGACGACGAAGCCGGCGCGCGCGTCGCGCTTGCGACCCTGCTGCGCCGCGAGGGCTATGAAGTGCGCGAAGCGACCGATGGGGCCGCGGCTCTCGCGGAGTGCGCTTCGTTTCGCCCCGATCTCATTCTCCTCGACATTGTGATGCCCGGAATGGATGGTTTCGAGGTCTGCCGGCGCATCAAAGCCACGCCGGAAACACATCTTACTCCCGTCGTCCTGATCACCGGGCTTTCTGGGACGGAAGACCGGATCGAGGGAATCAATGCTGACGCGGACGACCTGCTCAGCAAGCCTATCGACTTCAACGAACTGCTGGCCCGCACGCGTTCGCTGCTGCGGCTGAAGCAGTTTACCGATGAGCTCGAAAACGCCGAGAGCGTGCTTTTCACTCTGGCCCACGCGATTGAAGCGCGCGACCCGTACACGCGCGGGCATTGCGAGCGGCTCGCGGAGATGTCCGCGCTCCTCGGGTACAAGCTTGGACTCTCCGAGGAGAACATCACGGCGCTGCGCCGCGCTGGAATCGTCCACGACATCGGAAAGGTTGCTGTGCCGGACGCAATTCTGCTCAAGCCCGGACCGCTATCGGCGGACGAGGCCGAGGTTATGCGCAAACATCCCGTCGTTGGTGAACGCATCTGCGCGCCGCTGCGGACCTTTGGTCTCGTGCTTCCCATCATTCGCCACCATCACGAGAAGCACGATGGCTCCGGTTATCCGGATGGGCTGCGCGGCGGAGAAATCCCGCTGACGGCGGCCATCCTCCAGCTGGCGGACGTCTACGACGCGCTGACCACCGACCGGCCCTATCGCAAGGCTTCGACGCAGGCCGTCGCGCTGAAGATCATGGAAGAGGAGGCCACGCTTGGCTGGTGGGACCGCGAGATGTTCGACGCCTTCCGCGAAATGGTCAGCAACGAGGACGCCGCTTCGCCACCCGCAAAGATGCGGAAGGCCGCTACTTAGACGCGCGAGAAGATTTCCCGATCCGCTCCTCGCCCGCATAAACCACGAAACGCCGCCCACGCAAGAATCCGATCAGTGTGAGCCGCAACTCGCGCGCAAGCTGAACGGCCAGACTTGAGGGCGCCGAAACCGACGCAACCACGGGCAGCCCCGCCACAATCGCTTTCTGAACGATCTCGAATCCGCCGCGGCCGCTGACGAGAAGAACCGTGTCCGAGAGCGGAATTCGACTCTCAAGCAGCGCCCAACCGATCACCTTGTCCACGGCGTTGTGCCGGCCGATGTCCTCGCGCAGGACAAGCATCTCGCCGCCGGCGTCGAAAAGCGCCGCAGCGTGCAGCCCGCCCGTGCGCCCGAAGACGGCTTGCGAGGCCCGCAGCGCTTCCGGAAGGCGCACGAGCACCTCCGGGTCAAACCGAAAGTCCGGGTTCGGCGGCTGGAGGGTACGAGCGCGCACGGAATCGATCGACGCCTTCCCGCAGATTCCGCAGCTCGACGTGGCGAAAAAATGCCGGCGCATTTTCTCGAAGTCGGGTGCCGATTCCGGCGCCAGTTCCGCCCGGATCACGTTTCCGCGATTCTCCTCATTAGCACCCGGATCGTTCTCGAGCGCAACGATCTGCTCGCGGCGCTGCACGAAACCCTCGGTCAGGAGGAACCCGGCGGTCAGTTCCAGATCGTGTCCCGGCGTGCGCATGGTGACGCTCAGAGGGTTCCTGCCGACGCGGATTTCTAGAGGCTCTTCGGCGGCAAGGTAGTCGTCCTTGCGGTGGACCTTGCCGTCGTCCCATTCGAGGACTTGCGTCAGATCGACGCTACGAGGTTTTCGGGGCAAGCGGCTTCTCCAGGATGCAGCGGGTCACATCCGTTCAATCGGATGATCAAGCATACATCCGAGACGCCGCAAGCATAGGCTCAAAAACGGGCTGGCCCGTCCCGAAGGCGTCGGGACGGGCCAGTGGGGGCGTTGCACTGGTGAGGTGTACTACGGGGAACTCTTTAGCCGCCTCACTCGGGTTGATGCGGGAGCACGACTCCCGTGGCCGGGTCCAGGATCAGCTTGTGCGCCGCTGGGCCATCGTCGAAATCGAACAGGCCATTGAGAGTCCCCGCTTTTTCGTCGGTCGAGTAGCCGCCGATCCGGCCCAGATTCCAGTTATCCTCGATGAAGCGGAGAATGGAAGACTGGTCGGTGGTCTTGTGATCGACGTAGTTCTGTTTCGCGTAGGGAGAGATCACGAGTAGCGGCAGGCGAGGACCATAACCGCACCGGCCCTGCGTCCCAACCGCGGTCGCCGTACCGCAATCGGCGGAGCCGGCCAGAGCATCGTCCGCGACTGCCGACTGGTTGACAACCGGTCCGAGCACGTGATCGTACCAGCCGTCGGAGTCGTCATATGCGATGACGATCGCCGTGTCTTTCCAGTAGGGGCTATTCGCGATCGCGTTGACTACGCCTACGACGAACACTTGCTCGTCGATAGGATCGGAGTACCCCGGATGGCCATCCTGATACGCAGACGCCTTGAGGTAGGTCACGGAAGGAAGCCTGTCCTCGCCGAGAACCGTCCAAAACGCGCTCAGGTCATATTGGTGATTCGCCCCATCCGACGAGGTCCCGATAAGCGAAGGGTCCTTCGGCGGGTTGTGATGGAGGTTCTGCGTGCTCGTGTAGTACTGGAAAGGCTCGTGGTGAGGAATGTAGTCGCCCACGGTTTCCACCGCATCATCACCGGCTAGTCCGGCGTGATGCGCGGCGCAGATCGCGCGGCCCATCGAATCAAATCCGGTGGGGCCAAAGCCGCCTTGGAACCATCCCCATGTGAGGCCTTTGGCATTCAACAAGTCACCCACGTTCTTCCCGGAGACCGAAATCATATTCGTGGTCTGCAAGCCAGGATTCGTCAGCACGCACTCATCGCCTGCGGGTCGCGGATCGCCGATGGCCGGACCCGTTGTCAAGCCATTGGCGATGTTGCCGGATGCGCTCGCGGGCTTGCCATTGGGCTTCGTTGGAAAGAGCGTTGCCGTGGCAGTCGTTCCTGCAATCAGGTTGAGAGCACCCACTGCCGATGGCCCAAACATCGTGCCGTAGGAGTTATCGCTCATTGCGAAGTGCTGCGCATAATTCCAAAACGCGGTGACGGTGTTGCCGTCGAAGTAGCCCATCACAACCCCGACTCCCTTGCCGTAGTCATTGCAAGGAGAAGAGGACGTCGACCCCGTTCCCGTGGATTCGGGGTACTTGTCCATCAAGCCGTGATCGATTGCTTGCTGCTCGGGCGTGTAGCTGTGGTTCTGGTCGCACGTCACGGACTGTACGCCAGTGTCCATCCGAAATGGCTGGGTGGAATTCGGATTCTCGGTCAGTAGCCCGCCGCTCAGGAGGTTGTTGACCCGCGGCGTGTCATCCTTGGCATGGAAAGCAGGTTCGCCCTCCGGATTCGTCGCGTACGGGTACGTGGCGAAATAGTGGTCGAAGGAAATGTTTTCCTGGAAGATCACGATAACGTGCTTGATCGGCGTCGTGGTTTCGACGGTCTCGGCAGCATTTTTTGTCTGCCCGGCCAAAAGGCCGCTTGGCATCACCAGAGCCAGGTTGGAGGCAAGCGCGATGGCTGCCATCCGGCGAAGATACTTACTGATCATGAGCTCTCCTTGAAGTTTAGGAAATTCCGGTCTGATACCGCGTCGCCCCGCGGAGCTCGGCAGCGGCACACCGCTGCTTTGGAGGCTTTCGGAATCAAACACGTGCATGAGGTGAATACGCGCCCCTTGTTATTGGCTGATGACAGGCGGATTAAAAACCGGTCGGTGCCCGGCCATTTTGTTTCGCGATCGCGTCCGGTTGCGTTACCTCTCGTGCTGTTGTCGTTGTTCCACGCGAGCGCCCGCAGAGTACGCGCCCTTTGGGAATGAAACGCGATGACCGGCTTGCCTGCGCATCCCTGGGATCAACGCGAATCAATCCCATCATTCCTCCGTCTTCATGCTCCAGAAGGTGACAATGATAGACAAACGTCCCCACGACGTTAGGGTCGCGAAAATCCATTCTCAATTTGACGCTCGGATACTGCTGGCTTCTGCCGTCCCAGTAGGCAACGTTGACGGTGTCCCGCAAGAAGGGTTCGTCCACAGGGACTGCGTTCCACTCCATTAGCATGAAGTGGATCTGGTGGATATGAAACGCATGCAGTTCCTGCGTCCGGTTCTCTATGATCCAGTCCTCCACATCCCCCTCTTTCGCGACGATGTTGGGTGTTTTGGCATTCGGATCGAATAGGGCGGGCTCCTGGCCTTCCACCGTGATGTAGAAATCAGTCGGGCTGTTCGGGTCGTTCGGATTCCGTGGTTTTTCGGAGAAATACAGCTTCCTCGTCCGCACCGGGACGACATCACCTAGCCAAACTGAACTCGGGCGTGCGAGCGGCTCAGGAGAGGCGGCCAGCGTCGCAACCGGTTCTGACGCCTCAGGCGCAGCTTCGATCGTCGCGAGCGGCCGCGTTGGATCATTCTCGCCAGCTGGTCCAGTATCGACGGTTCGAGTGACAAAACTCGCTTGTTGGCCCGCGCGCGGTCCCTTGACAACAAACTGCACTCGCCCGGCCGGCGGCAGCAGAATGTGGCTCTCCCACAGAATGCGGTTTCCCGCTAGGCCGTTTTCGTTGATGGGGTTCCCGTCGAGCGATACAACCCCGAGCGGCTGAGGCACGTTGTTGATCAGCATCTGCAAGTCCAGATAGGTGATGGCGGATGCGTTCAGAACTCGCCAGAGCTGCTTCTCTCCCGGTTTCATTCGGATCGCCCCGGGCGGATACTCCGGGTAGGGAACGGGCACAAAATTGATCGAAAGATCCTTTGCCGGCTTGCCGCCGCCCGTTCCTGTGTTCAGGATGTCGCCCTCCGCGTCGCGCAGAACGATTGGCGGAGGCACGTTTCCCGACTGCACGGGCGCCGCGTTTGGATTCAGCAGATCCTCATCTCGAATGATGAAAACGCGCTCGGGCAGGGCAGCAAGCGATGTGTTTGCCCGCTCGATTCCCTCGACGATCAAGGCGCCGGAAGCTCCCCCGAGCACCTGCGTCTTCGTGAGGCCGTGGACGTGCGGGTGATACCAATACAGCCCCGGAGGTTCGTCCGGCGGAATCCGAAATCGGTACTCAAACGGCCGGCCGCCCGGCTCGATCATCGTGTTGAGCACGTCGTCCTGATGACACACGGGCGGCACGTCGAGGCCGTGAAAATGAATGTTTGTCGTCGCCGCGGTCATCTCTCCTCCAGCACATGCGCCAGACATCGAATGCATGGCTGGCTTCTGTTCCTTGACGCTGGAGGGGAGGCTTACGTCGTTCTTCAAGCTGAGAATCAGCAGATCGCCGGGCTTCAAGCGCAGCGTGGGGGCTTCGCTGCCGTCTTTGTACGAATAGCAGTAGCGGGTGCTTCCGTTTGCTTCGGGTGAGCTACGGTAGGTCAGCTCCACCTTCAGCACGCCATTTTCGCTGCGCAGATCTTTGGGCTCAGGCACGGTGCTGCCCGCTGCGGGGCGGGGACAGACCTCGGGCGGCGCACCTTGTCCGAACGCACCGATGGCAGCGACGAACGACATCGCCGTGAAGAAAACGAAGATCTTTAGCATCCGTGTACGCACGGGACTCTGCATGGAAGTGCCGACGACGGATATACGCTGTCCTCTCGCCGGGTGAAAAACACCGGGTCCACAAGAGGCCTCGCCGGGAGGTTCTCATTCTTGTCCACGCCTCCCCTGCGCCACGTGAATCCTGCGTGAAAGTTTGTTTACAAAGATTCATCTCTTTCGATTGTCTTGTCACCGCTCCTTCATTCCGCTGCAACAAACGAGCCCCAGAGTCACTGCGGTTTAATTTGTGTGGCGCGAACAGCGGATCCTCACTTTCGGGACGGCGAAGGAGACTCTCCACATGCCCAAGCACTCGTCATTTGTCGCAGCGGTTCTAATTGCTCTGCTCCTCAATCCGCCGATCAGCATGGCTCGTCCCGGCGGCAACGATCGCCCCTCCGGGCCGGCAACGACTACTCCGATTAAGCATCTCGTCGTGATTTTCGATGAAAACATTTCGTTCGATCACTATTTCGCCACTTATCCGAACGCGGTGAATCCTGCGGGAGAGCCCGCTTTTGTCGGTTCGCCCGATACGCCTGCGGTCAACAACCTGACCAATACTCTCCTTCAGTACAACCCGGACGCCGCTGCTCCCTTCCGCCTCGATCGCTCCGAGGCCGTGACTTGCGATAACGACAATCACTACAAGGACGAGCAGGAAGCATACGATGGCGGTCTCTTGAACGAGTTCTCCGAGATTCTCAGCGCGACCGGCGCGGGCTGCACTCCGAATCTCTCCATGGGCTACTACGATGGTAATACGGTCACCGCGCTCTGGTATTACGCCCAAAACTTCGCCATGAGTGACAACTTTTTCGCCACCACTTTCGGCACGACTGTAATGGGGCACTTGAATCTCGTTTCCGGCCAGACGCATGGCGCTGTTCCGGCCTCCGTTTCCGGAAAGGTCGCCAACGGCAGCGTCATCGCGAATATCGACCCTACGGGAGACGATTGCTCAACCGGCACGACGATTCAAATGTCCGGCAAGAGCGTCGGTGACCTGCTGAACGCGAAGGGAGTTACATGGGGCTGGTTTTACGGAGATTGGACTCCGGCGTCCACGAGCGGCGGCGTGGCCCAGTGCATCGCCGAGGAGGATCCGCATTACACTCCCTTTCAGTATTATGCGTCCACAGTGAATCCCCACCATTTGCCGCCATCCTCGGTCGGCGCCATCGGCCAGACCGACCAAGCGAAGCATCAGTACGCGATCACCGATTTCTGGAACGCCGTGTCCAGCGGAAACTTGCCCGCCGTCAGCTTTATCAAGCCTCCTGCCAACCAGACGGGGCATCCGTCCACCTCAAGCCCTCTGGCCGAGCAGGAATTCCTGGTCGATACGATCAACCAGCTCCAGCAATCGCCGCAGTGGAAGGATACAGCTATCCTCATCACGTGGGACGATTCCGACGGTTGGTACGACCATGTCATGCCGCCGATTGTGAGCCAGTCGAACGACTCCACGAACGACGCTTTGCTGGGCAAGACCGGGCTCTGCGGAACTGCTCCCGTCGGCGCGTATCAGGATCGTTGCGGCTATGGCCCGCGCCTGCCGTTCCTGGTGATCTCGCCCTTCGCCAAGCGCAACTACGTGAGCCACTCGCTTGCCGACCAGACTTCGATCACGCGCTTCATCGAGGACAATTGGCAGCTCGGACAGATCGGCGACCAGTCCTTTGACGCGTTGGCCGGCCCCATTCTCAATCTGTTCGATTTTCGCAGCGGCGACGATGACCGAAGCTTTGATCGAGTCTTGATCCTCGATCCCTCGACCGGCGAGCCGCTCTCGCGCGGCTGGTAGGTGCGATCAAACGCGGCTCGCGCTCTCGATTGCTCTTCCGCCATTCCCTTGCCTGTTTTTCGCTCGGCTGCTAAACTGTCGCAGCAAGAGCTAAACTGCCGCTCCTGCCATACTTTCCGTAGAAGGTAATCCATGTCTGGACACTCGAAATGGGCCACGATCAAGCATAAGAAGGCGGCTACCGACGCCCGCCGTGGCAAGATTTTCACGAAGCTTATCCGCGAATTGACGATTGCCGCGCGCGTCGGCGGCGGTGACCCGGTCACAAATCCGCGTCTCCGGACGGCCATCCTGGCGGCCAAGGGCGAGAACATGCCCAACGACAATATCGAGCGCGCCATCCAGCGCGGTACCGGTCAGCTCGAGGGCGAGACGCTCGATGAAGTAATGTTCGAAGGATACGGCCCCGGTGGAGTCGGAGTTCTGGTTCAGGTTGTCACCAGCAACCGCAATCGCATCGTCAGCGAGATTCGCCATATGTTATCGAAAAACGGCGGCAATTTGGCGGAAACCGGCGCCGTCGGCTGGATGTTCCACCGCAAAGGCGACATTGTCGTTCCCAAAGAACTGGCGGATGAGGACAAAATGATGAGCATCGTCCTCGACGCAGGCGCGGAAGACCTCCGCGACGATGGTTCGTCCTGGGAGGTCATCACGCCGCCCGAAGCCACGGAAAAAGTCCGCGAGGCGCTTGTGGCGGCGGGGATCACGCCCGCCTCGGCCGAAGTGGCTTGGCTGCCTCAGAACTACATCAAGCTGAGTGGCCAGCAGGCGCAGCAGATGCTGCGCATGGTCGAAGCGCTCGAGGATCACGACGACGTGCAGCATGTCTATGCGAACTTCGACATCGACGAAAAAGAAATCCAGGCCGCCGTCGCCAGTTGACGATCCGGCTAGCATCGTCGGGCGTCAGTGCCGTTTCCTTTCGGTGACCATTCTTCTCAAAAAACACTACCCTCCGCTTCGACGCCGCACGTAAACTTGTGCCGGCCAAGATGCCTTCTCATTCCGTTCATTCCGGTGCTGGCGGACGCAAGCTGCGCGTCCTGGGCGTGGACCCCGCGGTTGTTGGTGCCACGGGCTTCGGCGTAATCGAGCTCGAGGGCGGCCACGCGCGCCCCATGCGCTTCGGCGCCTGGAAGTTTCCGGCGCGCGTCACGTTCGCCGTCCGCCTGCGTGAGATCCACTTCTTGGTCGGGGGTCTCGTCGAGCAGTTCAAGCCGGACGCCGTCGCCGTCGAATCCGTGTTTGCCGCGCTCAACGTGGGAACGGCCCTGAAGCTGGCCGAGGTCCGCGGTGTCGTGCTCCTGGCGGCGGCCCAGGCTCAAATCCCCGCGCACAGTTACTCGCCGCGCGAAGTGAAGGCATGCGTCGCTGGTTTCGGCGGCGCGTCGAAGCAGCAGGTTCAGCAGATGGTCAAGTCGCTCCTCGGTCTTCCGCACTGCCCCGAGCCTGCCGATGCCGCCGATGCGCTGGCGGTGGCGCTGTGCCACGCGCAATTGTCGCAGGCGCGCGACCGGATGGCGGCAGCCACCGGGCTGCGGCATTTTGCCCTCGCCGGGGGCAAAGGCTCGCGCCGCGGCCGTGTTCCCGTCCTGCGCGCGCGATGAGTTTCGTCCTCCGCGTATTGGAATGACCCTTCGAATGCATCGCCGGAGCCTTCTCGTTGTGCTGCTGTTGGGGCTGTCGGCTGCCCCGTTCGCCGCCGCTCAAACGCCCGCTACAGGAGCCACGATTACGTTCCGTAAGGTCTTCAAGACCAGCTATCCGGAGTTCGTCGAAATCCAGGTGAGCGAGTCCGGCTCGGCGACCTACGACATCCGCCAGCTCACCGACGACCCAAGCCCCCAGACTTCGCAAATCGCGACGCCGATCGTTCAAACGATTTTCGAGCTTGCGGGCAGACTCCACAATTTCGAGGGTATCGATCTCGAGATGCACCGCCGGATCGCGAACCTGGGGCAGAAGACGTTCCGCTACCAGCGCGGCGCCGAGACTCACTCGGTCACCTTCAACTACACGCTCGATCCTTCCGCCGCACAGCTTCTGAACCTTTTCGAAAGCCTTGCGCGCCAGCAGACCGATCTCGCGGATCTCCAGCGAACCATGCGTTACGATCGCCTCGGCGTCAACGACGTTCTCCGCCAGGTCGAGAAGGACTACAACCAGAAACTGCTTCTCCAACCCGAACAGTTCCTGCCGTGGCTCGACCAACTCGCCGCGGACAACCACTTCATCGACATCGCCCGCGAACGCGCCCGCACCCTCGCCGGCCGCATCCGCACCGGCCGCTGACCGCCCGGTGCTTCGGCCCTCAGGTGCTCCGGTCTAATCGTCACACGCTGCCGATTAGAAATAGCCGCAACCTGTTGCAAACAAAGGGCGACGCGCTCGTCTAATCGTCACAAATTCACGGCCCCCGCTTTTTTGGAACCACACTCGCATTTCACGGGAATCACACAGCGGGGTGTGCCGCTTTGCGCCATTAGGCCGGCATTTACGCTTAACGCAATTTTTCAGTAATGCCGATCCATCTTTTGAAGCACCTGATAGCATCTGAGATATCCGACTATGCGAATCGAACACTCATACACAAAGAAAGCCCTGTTGCTCTTTGCCATTCTTTCGCTAGCTGCGCTCCGCGCGCCGGCGCAAACGAGCGTTACTCAATCCCTCATTACGCAGCCGGTGGACAACACCAAACTGACCGTGCTACGGGGCAACACGCATCCTTTAGCGCGCGCTGAGTTCGACCGTGGCGCGGCGCCGGCCAGCCTTCCGATGAACCACCTGTTGCTCGTCCTCAAGAGAAGTCCCGCGCAAGAAGCGGCTCTCGAAACGCTGCTGGCCGAGCAGCAGGATAAATCATCGCCCAATTACCACAAATGGCTCACGCCCGAGCAATTCGGCCAGCAATTCGGTCCTTCCGATCAGGACATCCAAAAGATTTCATCGTGGCTCGGGTCGTATGGTTTCCAAGTCGCGCATGTTTCAAACGGGCGCACTGTGATCGATTTCTCCGGCACGGCCGGGCAGGTGCAGTCGGCCTTTCATACGTCGATTCACCGATACGTCTTTGCGAGCGGGGAGGAGCACTGGGCGAATTCAAGCGATCCGCAGATTCCCACCGCGCTCGCTTCCGTCGTCGCCGGCGTGAACAAGTTGAACGACTTCCAGCCCAAGCCGAAGCACCGCGTCCTCGGCACGTTCAAGAAATCGCTGGCCACCGGGAAGGTCTCCGCGGTCGGCCCGAAGTTCACGTATCCGGGCAGTTGCTACGCATCAGACAGCACAAATTGCTACGCAATTGGGCCATCCGATTTTGACACGATCTATAACGTCCCAACGACCATTAATGGCGCTCGGCCCGGCACCGGAGAAACGATCGCGATCGTCAGCGATAGCGACATCAGTGACAGCGACGTAACCAACTTCCGCAGCCTGCTCGGTTTGCCGCCAGTGCCAAACCCGGGGAACGTCGTAACTCGCATTTTCCCCACAGGGACCAATCCTGGTGTCCAGGGCCCCTCATGCTCGGTGAACCAAGACGAGGAAGAGGCAGTCCTTGATGCTGAATGGTCCGGTGCTGCGGCGCCCGGTGCGCTGCTCGACCTCGTGATTTCACCGTCGAGTCAAAACTGCCTTAATGTTCCCAGCGAAGCCGGTTTCGTTTCTCCGAACGGTTGGGATTATTCCGCCTATTGGGTGGTTGACAACAATCTCGCTCCGATCCTGAGCGACAGCTATGGCGATTGCGAGCTGGCCCTTGGCACCGCCGGAAACGCCTTCTACAGCGGTCTGTGGCAGCAAGCGGCAGGAGAAGGAATAACCGTGTTGGTGGCTGCGGGAGATAGCGGTTCGGCGGGTTGCGATTACTACGATTACTCGAGCACTGAGACAGTTCAGCCCGCCGAGTACGGTTTGGCCGTCGACGGGGCTGCATCCACTCCTTACAACGTCGCCGTTGGCGGGACCGATTTCGACTACGCGAATTTCAACAATCCCAGTGCATATTGGAGTTCGAACAACACGACCAGTGGAACCACAACCACTGCATCCGCTCTGAAATATATCCCCGAGATGGCCTGGAACGATACCTGCACGAACTCCGTCATCTATCTGGGTCAGATTTCCGGCCTTCCCAATTCCGGCAGCGCCGCGTCAGCGTGCAACAGTGCCACGATCCAGCAATACTATTTGGTTGGGGCCGCTGGTGGCAGCGGCGGTGCAAGCAATTGCACGACGTCACCGCTGAACAGCAGTGCTCCCCAGGACTGTTCGGGCGGCTACGCAAAGCCAGTCTGGCAAACCGGGCTAGGGGTTCCCGCCGACGGCAAGCGCGACATTCCGGATGTCTCACTCTTTGCCTCAGATGGCGTGGTCTCCGAAACGGCCTACATTGTCTGCGAAGAGGATCTGAATCCCACGCCCGCTCCGTGCAGCCTCACACAGTCCGTCGAGGAAAACGGCTATCCAGTCTTTTATTTTGTCGCTGAGGGTGGCACCTCAGTCTCCGCACAGGCGTTCGCCGGAGTCATGGCGCTGGTGGATCAAAAGTACGGAAGACAGGGAAACCCCAACCCCACCTTTTACTCGCTTGCCGCCGAGGAATCCGCTTCGAGCTGCAATGCATCTAGCCCGGCGAGCTCCTGCGTGTTCAACGACGTGACCGTGGGGACGAATGCGATGCCGTGCCTGAGTGGCACCGTGAACTGCAACACGACGGGCTCCAATCAGATCGGCGTGCTCAGTGGATACAATGCCGGAACAGGTTATGATCTGGCAACGGGACTCGGCTCCGTGAACGTGGCAAACCTGGCCAATGCCTGGGGCCCCAATTTCTATATTACATCCTCGAGTCCTTCCGTGACCGTGAGCAGCCAGGGAGGGTCAGGCAGTTTCAGTGCGACAGTCACCGCGGTAAATGGCTTCACGGGCACTGTTACCCTGGGCTGCACGGGATTGCCAACGGGTGCTTCATGCACGTTTAGTCCTTCGGCCTCCGCCGTGCTGACCGCCACGACCACGAGCGTCACGATAAGTGTGATGGTGACTACGACGGCGCCCGCCGAAGTCATGCCAGCATCTCGGCCCTCCACGCACGGCAGGTGGTCGCCAGGGCGCGGACCGATAGCGCTCTCCTTACTTGCCTGCATGGGCCTGCTGTCGATCTATTTTTCTGGCACCCAACGTCGCTGGGGCAGGACGGCGCTCGCACTGATCGCTTTTTCGGTGCTGATCGCGGTTGCCGGCTGCGGTGGCGGGGGCAATTCTGTAGGAGGAGGCGGTGGTGGCGGAGGAGGTGGTGGTGGAACACCCACTGGTACCACGACCGTGAGCGTCACGGGCACCAACGGAACTACACAGTCCGTGCTGACGTTCCAATTGACGGTGAACTGAGCCCTTGCGATCTAGCGAAGAATCATCCCGGCGTAGCCGACGACCTGTTCGCGGTCGCCGCTGATGTCGCCGGAGGTCGCGTAGCGGACGAGCCGGGCCTCCGTCGCGCCGAGTTCCCTCACGGCCACGAGCATTGCCACCGTGGCCGCATAGCCGCACATCGAAATCTGCTCGAAGCGCACCGTGTCGTAAAGCCCGCGGGGATCGAGCGCCAGAATGCGGCTGATGGCGCGTTCGTCTTTCACACGCGTGATCGCGTCGCTTTCGTAGTGATTCATGTCCGAGCTGGCGATCACGAGCACGGGCTCGCTTTGCGCCGCCACCACCTGCGCGATCGCGTGGCCGAGCTCCTCGAGCATCGGATAGCGGTCGGTCCCCAGCACAACCGGCACGAATCGAAAATCTCCCGCGAGCCTTTGGAGGAAGGGAATCTGCACCTCGAGCGAATGCTCCCGCTCGTGCGCCACGGAGTCCTCCCGTAGCCGAGGGCACGCCCGCGCCAGTTCCCGCGCCAGCGATGAATCGATCCGCGCCTCGCCGAACGGCGTCGCGAAGCCGCCTTCGCTCAAAATCGCCAGCGGCTCGCCGCGCGGATAGTGCCGTGGCCCGAGCAGAATGCACCGTGCGGGAATTTCGAGCTGCGAATAGACCGCTCCGGCTACGTGCCCCGAATAGACATAACCCGCGTGCGGGACCACGCATCCGCGGGCCGTGGTTTTCGGCCCGCCGCCCGCGGTGTACTCGTCGATTTCGCGCGCGAGTTCCCGCGGGTCCGAGGGATAAAAGCTTCCGGCAACGGCAGGAGGGCGAATCATAGCAATCGGACCGGAATGAGCGGCGTCGCTCTGTGATGCGAGATCAGAGCGGCTTCGACGGCTTGCCCGTGATCTTGAGCGCCACCGTCTGCCCTGGCTGGTAGAGTACCTTCACTTTGTCGCCGTACTGATAGCCGCCCTGGTCGGTAAACTGCTGCATTGCGTCTTGAATCTGGGGCGAATACGTGAAGGTGTGAATGGCGAGCGAATTACCCTGTTCGCGGACCATTATGGAGTGTGCGTCCGCATGGATCACTTCCGCTTTGAGCCAGACTGGCTTTGGAGCGTTTTCCTTAATAATGATCGGAGACGAAATCGTCGCTTGCGCGCCGGCAGGCGAGACAGCCCCTGCAATCGCGGCGGCCAGCGCCAGGGCAGCGAGAATCCTAAAGCTCTTCATCGAACGAAATCTTCAAGGATTTCAGAAACTTGATGTCTTGCGGCGTGATTTCAACCTTCGGCGCGGTGACGTCCTCTTCGAGCACCTCCTCGTCCACGCGAATGTGCAGGGATTCGAGGAAGCGGCGGTCCTGGGAGGTCATCAGCTTAGGGTCCTGGGATGAGCGGCGGGCCAAGCCGATCGTCGCGTCCAGTTTCAGGACGATATCGAACCCCGCCGCGCGGATGCTGGCAATCGCTTCGGAGATGCGCTCGGATTCCGACACGGTGTCGTTGATCGCGTGCCCCAACTCCCGCAGCAACTGCTTCATCCGGTCGTCGAGTTGCAAGGGCGTCCCTCCTGTAGAAACCCTTCCTACCGTAATTCTAGTTTGTGTGCAAGGGGGAAACAAGCCCCCCGCCGCTGCTTCATCCGTGGTTGTCACCTGCCCCCGAATGAGCGGCAGCGGCGCCGCAAATCGCGCGGAAGAAGCGGGGTTGTAATAGAATCATGCCATGTCCGCTCAGTTGCTTCCGGCGCTCTGGCGCTCGATCGTCACGACGCTGCGCGTCCTCTGGCGCGTCACGCGCCAATTTTTCCACGAAGCTACGGGGGCGCTTTTTGGCGTTTTCGCCGCCTGGGCTGCGTTTGCCGCCTGGAAGCAATGGAGGCATCGCCCGGTCCTGTGGCTCATGGGCTTCGCCATCGCGTATGCCATAATGATGGCCGCCTTTGCCTTCGCGTCCTTTCGCCGGGCGCGGCGCGTCCGTTGATTTCCCCGATCGCTGATGACTGACGAAGCCAAGAAATCTCCCGCCTTTTCCGAGCGAAAATCCGCATCCACCACCGGCCTGCCGATGGAAGCCGTCGTCACACCGGACGACCTGCGCGGATGGGACCCCGAGCGCGACCTCGGCTACCCCGGCCAGTTTCCATTCACCCGCGGCGTCTATCCGACGATGTACCGCGGGCGATTGTGGACGATGCGGCAGTACGCCGGCTTCGGCGCGGCGGCCGAGTCGAACCGCCGCTACCGTTACCTGCTCGAAAAGGGTCAGACCGGGCTTTCGGTGGCGTTCGACCTGCCCACGCAGATCGGCATGGATTCGGACCACGCCCTCGCGCAGGGCGAAGTCGGAAAGGTCGGTGTGGCGATCGATTCGCTCGAAGACATGCAGGCGCTCTTCGACGGCATCCCGCTCGAGCGCGTCTCGACCTCGATGACGATCAACTCGACGGCAGCAATCCTGCTGGCGCTCTACGTTGCCGTGGCCAGGCGGCAGGGCGCAAACCTCGCGCGGCTTGCGGGCACGGTCCAGAACGACATCCTGAAGGAATACATCGCGCGCGGCACATATATCTACCCTCTGCGGCCGGCCATGCGCATCGTCACCGACATCTTTGCCTGGTGCCACAGCGAGCTACCGAACTGGAACGCGATTTCGATTTCCGGCTACCACATTCGCGAGGCTGGCTCGACCGAAGTTCAGGAAGTTGCGTTCACGCTTGCGAATGCAATCGCCTACGTCGAGGCTGCGGTCGCCGCCGGACTGCAGGTCGACGAATTCGCGCCGCAGCTTTCGTTTTTCTTCAACGCGCACAACGAATTCCTGATGCAGATCGCGAAGTTTCGCGCCGCCCGGCGCCTTTGGGCGCACATCATGCGCGACCGTTTCGGAGCGCGCGACCCGCGCTCGATGATGCTGCGCTTCCACGCGCAGACGGCGGGATCGGCGCTCACGGCGCAGCAGCCGGAAAACAACCTGGCGCGGATCGCTCTCCAGTGCATGGCCGCCGTGCTCGGCGGCTGCCAGTCGCTCCACGCCAACGCGCTCGACGAGGCGCTCGCCCTTCCGACCGAGCAAGCGGCGCTCCTCGCTCTGCGCACGCAGCAGATCATCGCGCACGAAACCGGCGTCGCAAACACGATCGATCCCGTCGGCGGGTCGTACGCAATCGAAAAGCTGACCAACGAAATCGAATCGGCCGCGAGAGATTACATTGCGAAGATCGACGCGATGGGCGGAATCCTGCGCGCGATTGAAACCGGTTACGTTCAGCGCGAGATTCAGAAGTCCGCGTACGAGTACCAGCGGGCCGTCGAGCGCGGCGAACAGGTGGTCGTCGGCGTGAATCGGTTTCAGGCCGAGCAGGAGCAGCCGATTCCCACGCTGCGGATCGACCCGGAAATCGAGCGTTCGCAGGTGGCGCGCCTGAACGCCCTGCGCGCCCGGCGCGACGCCGCTATGTCGCGCTCGGCACTCGAAGAAGTCGAGCGCCGCGCCCGCGGCAGCGAAAATCTAATGCCCGCGATTCTGGCAGCCGTCGAGGCCTATGCCACGGTCGGCGAAATTTCGGACACGCTTCGCCGCGTTTTCGGCGAATATCAGGAATCCGTCGTAATTTGACGATCCGACCAGGATCGTCATCCTGAGTGAGCGTAGCGAACGAAGGATCTCTCTTCCACAATTCCTGTGTCTCTGTGTTAGGTTCTCCCTCTACAATGACGCCGAAGGCCACGCCCGAAAATGAAATCCGCTGGCCGCGCCGCGTCCTGACGCTGGCCGGGGCGGTGAAATACATTGACGCCGCCGGCTATTGCACCCTCTTCCCGGTCAATAATGTTCCGCTGCCGTCGCTCTATTACGCCGTCACGCGGCGCAACATACAGGAAGAATTCGTTTGGGACCGGCTCATGGACATGGTCTGGCGCTGGAAAGACGAGTTGCCGCGCCGCCGGCGCGTGTTCTATGCGAAGTACTTTCGCGGCCGGGGCAGTTTCATATCGCTTGAGCAGCTCCCCTATTTCCTTGCCATGCGCGAAAGTGTTGCGGCCCCCGGGGACCATGAGCGTTTCTACGCCGATGGGCGCATCCGCGACGATGCCCGCGTGATCTGGGAGGCGCTCGAAAAGCACGGTCCGCTCGCGACGCTCGAGTTGCGCCACGCCTGCAACATGGAGACGACGGCGGGCAACGTCCGATTCAAGCGCGCCATTCTCGATCTGCAATGCCTTCTCGTCGTTTCCCATTTCGGCGCGGAGCAGGAAACAGGCGCCTGGGCGTCCGGGCGTTACGAATTGACGCACCGCGCTTTCCCGGAAGAGACCGCCTTGGCGCGGAAGATGACGCCGCAGGAAGCTCGCGTGCGGCTCGCGGGGAAGCATTTGGAGTGGCGTCCCGGCACGCAGCCGGCGCAACTGGCGCGCCTGTTTGGATGGTCAAAAGAACACGCGGTAACAGCCTATGGCGCGGCACGCATCGAAACGCCGCCTTCGAGAATCAAAAGGCGCAGATGACAATTATCCTCGCATCGGCCTCGCCTCGCCGCGCTGAGATTCTTCACAACGCGGGGATTCCATTCGATACGCAGGCAACGCTTCTCGACGAATCGCTCCTCGCGGGCGAGCAGCTGGGTGACTACGTCCGGCGCTTGGCGCTCGAGAAGGCGCGCGCCGCCGCAAATGTGCGGAGAGAGCCCGGAGACTATCTGTTCGTCGGCGCGGATACCGCAGTCGTGGCCGGCGAGGAAATCCTGGGCAAGCCCGAATCCGAAGAAGATGCGCGGCGCATGTTGCGGCTCCTGAGCGCAGCGGTGCACGAGGTTCACACCGGACTGGCGCTGCTGCGCCTCCCGGGTGAAACTGAGCGGGTGGTCGAGGAGATCACGCGCGTCACCTTCGCGCCGCTTTCCGAGGATGAAATCGACCGGTACGTCGCGACTGGCGAGCCATTTGATAAGGCCGGAGCCTACGCGATTCAAGGCATCGCGGGGCGTTACATCACTTGCATCGAAGGCTGCTACTTCAACGTGATGGGGTTGCCGCTCGCTCGGCTCTGGTCGCTCTTGCGGGAATTCGGCTGGCGGGATTTGGCCGGCGAGTGAGCCGCGTGAAAACAAAAACGGCGGCCGCGCAGCCGCCGTCCTGAAAGCAATCTCTAGTTTTACGAGTATCGCCGCGCTACTTCTTTTCTTCGGTCGCCACCGAAGCGGGCGGGTTTGCGGCTGGCGGAGTCGTCGCCGCCGGCTGAGCCGGTGGCGCGGGCGCTGGCTGGTCGCCGCGCATGCCTTCCTTGAACTCGCGCACTCCTTGACCAAGGCCCTTCATCACCTCGGGAATCTTCCTTCCGCCAAAAAGCACGAGGATGACGACGGCGATGATCAACAGATGCATTGGGCTGTCCCACATAGGGTACCTACCTTTCGCACCCGGTTCATCGAACCAGGCGCCCCAAACCTCACATTACATCATCCGCTGAATGTTGCGTCCCCCGAAAAGCACGAGGATCACGATAGCGATGACGACTAGATGCATGGGGCGGTCCCACGTCGCATGATGAATCACGTAGTACCACATGGGCTGCCTCGACGCCGGTTCGCTGAAAAGGCTCCCCAAAACTGCATCTGCCGCTACAGTATAACACGCTCATCCCCCACCCGGCGGGTGACGTGCTCGCGGTCGAGGTATTCGAGCAGCGGAATCGCATATTTCCGGCTGATTCCGGCAAGCTCTTTGAATGCCGTGATCGGCAGGCGGTCGCCTCGCTCCTTGCGATATTGGGCGAGCAGTTCGCGCAGCCGCTCCAGCGCCGTGCGATGGAAGACCAAGTCCTCCACCACTTTCACCAGCACTTTTTCGCGAAGGAGTATCTGCAGGATTTTCTGCGCCCTCGTCGGCTCAACCGGCAGCTTTTCAAGTACGGCCGTCACGCTCGGCACGGTCAATCCGGCGCGTTCGAACTCTCGTTCGATGATCTCCTTGGCGCGCGACTCTTCCGGCGAGAGAGCGATCTCGCGCCCGGCCCGTTGTACGAGGTCGCCCGCCACGGTCACGGCTCCGCGTTTGCCAAGGTCCCTCAGCGCCGCCTCGAAAAGTTCGGCGCGCGGCCTGCCGATGCGCCCGCGCAGTTCCTGCTTCGGAATCCCCGGCAGCAGGGGATTCGCGCTGTGAAACTGCTCCACCGCCTCTGCGATCGCCGCGGCGCACTTTACGACGGCCTGTTCGGGCATCACCGTCAGAGGCTGTTCGGCCAGAACGCGCAGCATTTTCTTTTCAACCAGTTTCGCGACCGTTGTTCGGATTTCCGCTTCGATCCAGCCGGTGCGGGCGAGGATATCTTCGAGCGTCATTCCGCGTGGTGCGGATTCAGCGAGCGCGATGAGCACGTCCTCGTGGTCTCCGCTCTCCAGTGTTTCGACCGAAGCCATCGCATCGGGATCGTTTCGCCGGTGCCGCGGCGGGCGATCGTCGATCACGAAGCCGCCTCCGATCGTCACCACCGGAGAAAACTTACGTAGGATGAACCGGTCGCCCGGGAGCAGCAGGAGTTCGTCATCCAATCGCAACTGCGCCAGCCCCGAGGAGCCGGGCGCCAGTTCCGCACCGTCGAGCAAAACGACCTGGGCGATTGTCTCAGCCGCGCCCTGATGGAAATGGGTGCGAGCGCGGTTCCGCAAGGGGCCCGCCGACGGCAGCAGGGTGATGCGCGCGTCCACTTTCCTGGTGGACGTGAATATTCCCGGTGGTGCCAGGACCATGCCCCGCTTGATGTCTGCGTGTTCGATGCCCTGCAAATTTACCGCTGTGCGCTGGCCCGCGACGGCCTGCTCGATCGCCTTTCCGCCTGAATGCAGGCCGCGCACCCGCACGCGCCTCCCCAGCGGGTATATTTCGACCTCGTCTTTGACCTTCAGTGAGCCTGAAATCAGTGTTCCCGTAACGACGGTGCCAAAGCCCTTCGTCGCGAACGATCGGTCGATGGGCAGGCGGAAATGGCGGGTGGCATCCTTCTCAGGCGTTTCGCGCGCGGCCCGCAGCAGTTCCTGTTTCAGCGCATCCAGTCCCGCGCCGGTACGGGCGCTCACCGGCACGATCGGCGCGCCTTCGAGGAACGAGCCGCGCACGAACTCCTCGATTTCGAGCCGTACGAGGCCGAGCATGTCCGCGTCGACGAGATCGGATTTCGTCACGGCGACGATGCCTCGCGAAATGCCGAGCAGCCGGCAAATGTCAAAATGTTCGCGCGTCTGCGGCTTGATCGATTCGTCCGCCGCCACCACGAGCAGCACGATGTCGATTCCGCCCGCTCCGGCCAGCATGTTGCGCACGAAGCGCTCGTGCCCGGGAACGTCCACGAACCCGAACCGTGCTTCGCCCAGATCGAGAAACGCGAAGCCCAGATCGATCGTGATGCCGCGCCTTTTCTCTTCCTCAAGACGGTCCGGATTCGTGCCGGTTAGCGCTTCAACAAGCGCGGACTTCCCGTGGTCGATGTGGCCGGCCGTCCCGACGATGACGTGTTTAACGCTTTCCATTCGGAGGCAATTCCCCGCGGCAAGATGCTAACGGACGGTGGGAGAAATGGTCAAACTCAAACGCTGTTGCGAGAAAACTATCGCACGCGCCGCGTGACGGACGCGATTTCCTCGGCAATGGCCAGCGCGGCACCGCGAGGGTTCGCGGCGGCGGTGATCGGCCGCCCGACCACGAGATAGTCAGCACCGGCGCGAATCGCCTCGGCTGGCGTTGCCACGCGCGATTGGTCGTTCAGAGACGCGGCCGCTGGCCGGACCCCTGGCACCACGATCAGGAATTTCGGTCCGCAGGCCTGGCGGATCGGAGCCGCTTCGTGCGCCGACGCGACGACGCCGTCCAGACCGGCTCCCTTCGCCAGCCGGGCCAGGGCCAGAGCCCGCGATCCGGGCGACCCTGCGATTCCGACCCTGCGAAGCTCCGCCGCATCCATGCTGGTCAGGATCGTCACGCCCAGCAGCGCCGGGCGGTTCTTTTTGCCCGCCACGGCTTCGCTTGCCGCGCGCATCATTGCCACGCCGCCCAGTGTATGCACTGTCAGCAGGCGAACCTTGGGCAGGCCCGCCGTTGCGGCCACAGCGCCGGCGACCGTGTTCGGGATGTCGTGGAACTTCAGGTCGAGGAAGATCCCGAATCCCAGGCTGGCAAGCTTCTCGACGGCCTTCGGCCCTTCCGCTGTGAAGAGCTGGCTGCCGACCTTGAACAGCCCCGCCGCTCCCTGAAGCCGGCGCGCCAAGACGCACGCCGGCCCCAGGCGATCAACATCCAGGGCTACAATTAGTTGCGATGATCCGAGGCGGGACGTGGAGGCACCTTCAGGAGTTCCAGCCGGACCTTTGCGAGGCCGTGCTGGTCGAAACCGAGCTCTTGGGCTACTCGATAGGAAACATCGAGTTCGCGGCCCTCCACATATGGACCGCGGTCGTTGATTCGGACTACCTGGCTTCGGTGGTTCCGTGGGTTGACTACCCGCACGATGGAGCCCAGCGGCAGGGTTGGATGGGCCGCCGTCTCGCCGTACATGTCATATGTCTCCCCGGTCGCTGTCGGCAGACCGTCGAAATCCTCGCCGTACCAACTTGTGGTGCACTCCCAGATTGCCAGTGGCTTTGGCTGGCCCTTGGCGTTGGACTGGTATGGGCTGTTCGTCTTTCCCGCCACCGTGGGATTAGCTGCGGGAGTCAGGACCAACATAAGCAGTGCTAAGAACACCGCCTCGAAAACTACGAATAGCCTACGCTTCATATTCACCTAACCTTTTTGAAATCAACATATTGTATCTTCTTGAGGAACCTTAAAGCAACCGCTTTATGCCTGTAAAGATCCTCGTAAACTGCTGATTTCAAATAGCTTTTCGTCCCGGCACCACATTTCGAGGACGCCCACGAGACGCTGTGACGCCCTTGGGTCTGCGAAATGGGCTGTTCCTACTTCAACCGCCGAGGCGCCTGCAGCCATATATTCGGCTACATCGCCAGGGCTCTCAATACCGCCAAGCCCTACAATCGGTATCTGAATCACCCGATTCGCCTCGTAAACCAGCCTGAGCGTTATAGGTTTTATGGCCGGACCCGACAATCCGCCCGTTGTACTACCCAGACGGGACTTCCGGGTGTGTGGATCTATACACAATGCCGGATAGGTGTTTGCTATTACGAGGGCGTCGGCTCCTTCTGCCTCCGCAGCCTTCGCAGTAAGTCCAATTTTTCCAACCAGGGGAGATAGCTTCACCCACAAGGGACGACCCTTCGAGGCCCTTCTGCACTCAGCCACGACCTCCGTAGTAAGTTCCGGATCGACCCCGTACTCGGCTCCCCCGTGCTCCACGTTGGGGCAGGAGATGTTGAGTTCATAGGCGGCCAGCCCTTCCGCGTCTTCTAGGACGCGGATCACCTCGACATACTCGGCCACGGTCCGCCCGAACACGTTGGCTATGACTGCGGTGTCGTACTGGCGAAGCAGCGGCAATTTCTCGGCAACGAACGCCCGAACGCCGACATTCTGCAGTCCGATGGCATTGATCATACCGCTCGGCGTTTCGACCATTCGGGGAGCAGGGGCACCACTCATGGGCTGCGCGGAAAGCCCCTTGACGACGATCCCGCCCAAGCGGTTCAAGTCCACGAGCTGCGCAAACTCGACTCCGTAGCCGAATGTGCCACTTGCGGCAATAATAGGGTTTTTGAGGGAAACTGCGCCGACGTTAACTCGGAGGTCTACCCCCGAGGGCCGTGCTTGCGGCCGCGCCAGCTCGGGCGAACTCACTGATTTCAGTTTAGCACGCGAGTCAAGATTTCCACCGGCGCGCCGGATTCCGGCGCTGCGAACTCGTCGTCGTCTATGCTAGGATGAGGCGCTCAAATGCGCGTCGTAGAAAAACGACAACTGCTGTCCGCCGCCGAAATCAACCGTTCGCTCCAGCGGCTCGCGCACGAAATCATCGAAAAGAGCGAGGGTGCCAAGGACCTCGCGATCGTCGGCATTCGCCGCCGGGGTGTCACGTTGGCGGATCGCCTGGTCACGGCGATTCGCAGCTTTTCCAAGGTGGATGTCCCGATGGGCATTCTGGATATTGCGCTTTACCGCGACGACCTTTCGACGATCGGCGCTCAGCCCTCGTTGCAAGGCACGGAGATCGACTTCCCGGTGGATGATCGCGACCTGGTCGTTGTGGACGACGTGCTCTATACCGGCCGCACGATCCGCGCTGCCATGAACGGCCTCTTCGATCTTGGCCGCCCGCGCCGGATCCGGCTCTGCGTGCTGATCGACCGCGGCCACCGCGAACTTCCGGTCGAGGCCACTTTCATTGGCCGCACGGTGCAGACCAGCGATACGGAAATCGTCGAAGTTCGCTTACAGGAAATCGATGGTGAGGAACGCGTCGTCCTCGTCGACCGGGTTGACGACGCTTCCTGATTGCCCCCGGATTTCGGAGGCCGAAGTCTGAAGGGAAAAAGTGCTCCCGTACTTGCCACACTTGCTGGGTATCGAAAACCTCACGACCGAGCAAATCTCTTTCATTCTCGATCAAGCCAAGCCCTTCCAGGAATTCCAGCGTTACCCATTGAAAAAACTCGCCACACTGCGAGGTAAGACTGTCGCCATCGCCTTCTTTGAGCCTTCCACGCGCACGCGCATCAGCTTCACTACCGCCGCTTCGCGCCTCGGCGCGGATACGATGGCCCTCCAGGCCGAATCGTCGAGTGTCAAGAAGGGCGAATCGCTCATCGACACCGTCCGCACCATCGAGGCCATGCGTCCCGATGGCATCGTCATTCGCCACAGCTCCTCCGGCGCTCCCGAGTTCGTCGCCCAGCGGCTCGAGATCCCGGTGTTGAACGCGGGCGACGGCACGCACGAGCATCCCACGCAGGCACTCCTCGACGCGCTCACGATCCGCGACCGCAAGGGCAGGCTCGACGGCTGGAACGTCACGATTCTCGGCGACGTCCTGCACAGCCGCGTGGCGCGCTCGAATATCCATCTGCTCAGCAGGTTTGGCGCGAAGATTACTTTGTGCGGCCCGGCCATGTGGGTGCCGCGCGAACTCGAAAGTCTCGCGCCGGGCTTGCGCTGCACGTCGTGCACGGAAGCCGCGCTCGAAGGCGCCGACGTCGTCCTGGTGCTGCGCGTCCAGACGGAGCGCATTCACGAGCCTGCGCTCGCCCCCGAAGAATACATCCTTGGCTATCAGCTCACGGCCAAGCGCCTGCGCCTCGCTCGTCCGGACGCCCTCGTCTTGCACCCCGGCCCCATGATTCGCGGCCTCGAAATCGATTCCGCCGTGGCGGACGGGCCGCAGTCCGGAGTGCTCGAACAGGTGACCAACGGCCTCGCCATCCGCATGGCCCTGCTCTACCATCTCATCGGCCGCGCGCCGGCCGACGCGCCTCATCCCGCAAAGGATCGCTCGAATGCTTCTGATTAAGAACGGCCGTGTCCTCGATCCTGCAAGCAACACCGATGTGGCTCTCGACATTCTGCTCGAGGGCGACCGCATCGCGCGCACCGGCGCGAATCTTTCTGCTGACCGTGCCGAGGTCTTCGACGCGAAGGGCCTGATCGTCGCGCCCGGCTTCATCGATCTCCACTGCCATCTCCGCGAACCCGGCCAGGAATTATCCGAAACGATCGAGACCGGCACGCGCGCCGCGGCTCGCGGCGGCTTCACGGCCGTCTGCTGCATGCCCAATACGCAGCCGGTGAACGACAGCGCCTCGGTCACCCGCGGCATTGTCGAACGCGCCGCGGCGATCGCCAGCGTGCGCGTCTGGCCGATCGGCGCGGCGTCCGTCGGCAGCAAAGGCGAAGCGCTCGCCGAAATCGCGGCGATGAAGGACGCGGGCATCGTCGCCGTCAGCGACGACGGCAAGCCCATCGCCACCGCGCGCCTCATGCGCCAGGTGATGGACTACTGCAATTCGCTAGGCCTGCCCGTGATCGATCACTGCGAGGATTCGTCGCTCTTCGCCGGCGGCGTGATGCGCGAAGGGCCGCAGTCGACCCGGCTCGGCTTGAAGGGCATTCCGGCGCAATCGGAATCCATCTGTGCCGGGCGCGATGTCGAGATCGCCGCGCTCACCGGCGCGCGCCTGCACATCGCGCACATGTCCACGCGCGGCGCGCTCGAATATGTGCGCGGGGCGAAAAAGCAGGGGCTGCGCGTCACTTGCGAAGTCACACCGCACCACTTCACCCTCACCGACGAGGATGTTCGCTACGACTCGCGCTACAAAATGAACCCGGCGCTCGCCTCCCGCGAAGACCGCGACGCCCTCATCGCCGGTTTCGCCGATGGCACCGTCGACGCGATCGCCACCGATCACGCCCCGCACCATCCCGCCAGCAAGGACGTCGAGTTCGATCACGCGCCCTTCGGCATTACGGGATTCGAAACCGCTCTCGTGCTCGGTCTCGCTGAGTTGGTCCACACCGGAAAAGTTTCGCTCATGCGACTCGTCGAGCTTTTCACCACTGGCCCGGCCCGCGTCCTCGGCATCGAGCGGAAGATTGCGCCCGGCGAGCCCGCCGATCTCACCATATTCTCCACCGATCGCGAATGGACGTTCCGCGCCGACGAATCACCCAGCAAATCGCGCAACACGCCCTTCGACGGCCGCGCCTTCCGCGGCGCGCCTATGGCTACTATCGTCGCCGGCCGCATCGCTTTCCGCCTGCAAGTGTGATTCGGATGGCGTCACCTGCTCCAGCCCCGAAAAAGTCCGATGTGAGCGACTACCTTGCCGTTGAGCGGACGTTTCTCGCGTGGATTCGCACGGGTCTGGCGCTCATGGGTTTTGGTTTCGTCGTGGCACGCTTCGGTCTCTTCCTGCAGGAGATCCGAATCGTCGAGCCCGGTTTGCAGGGCCGCGCCAACGGCGGAAATTCCGTCTGGTTCGGAACCGCGCTGATTGTGACCGGCGTCCTCGTGGATGTATTTTCCTGCTGGCACCACGTCAACCTCGTGCGGCAGTTGGATCGCGGCGAAAGTGAGTTTACAAAACCCTCCAAAGCGTCCATCGGCTTGGCCGTCTTCCTGGCGTTGGTCGGCGTGGCCATGGCTATTTATCTCGTTTCCGTCCAAATGTGACGGTACGGTTATTGAGAACCAGGAGGCGGCAATGCCTTTAACATTCGATAAGGGAATTGTCAGCAAGCCCAGCAATCATTCGGTGGACGAAACTGTCGAAAAATTGAAGGGAATTCTACAAGCAAAGGGAGTGATGCTTTTCGCTCTCGTCGATCATAGCGGTGAAGCCGAAAAAGCAGGTACGAAGATGCGCCCCACCAAGCTCCTGATTTTCGGCAGCCCGAAAGCCGGAACTCCGCTCATGCTTGCTTCGCCGAGCGCCGCTATCGACTTGCCGCTAAAAATTCTCGTCGCGGAAGACGAGAGCGGGAAGGTGTGGGTCTCGTACAACGATCCCGCCTACCTGAAGGAACGCCACAATCTGCCGGAGAATCTGCTGCAAAACATCGCCGTCGTCGAAGCCGTCGCCGCAAAAGCCGCCGAGTAACCTTGGCGTGTACCTCGTTCCGCGCGGCCCCATTTAGTCCCCGTAGGGGCATAGTCCGCCGCGTTAGATGCCCGGCATCGATGCTTCGGGCTCCAGTTTCCCTTTCGATTTTCTCTATGTCTCTGTGTCTCTGTGGCTGATTCTTAGTGTGCGGCGGGTTCTGCGGCGGGGTGCATCCCGTGTTGCGGAACTTCGTGGACGCCGCGCGCCGGCGGCTCCTGGTGGAATCGGAAGAGTTGATTGAGCGGCCCGGCGCCCTTGCCGATCTGGTAGGACTTCTCGATCGCCTTCGTGACGTACGCCTTCGCGAGGATCACGGCTTCGCGCAACTGCTGGCCGCCCGCGAGCTGTGCCGCGATCGCCGAAGAGAAAGTGCAACCCGAACCGTGCGTATTCAGGCTTTTCACGTGATCGCCGCCGAACGTCTCGACGTCGGTGCCGTCGCAAAGCACGTCGATCGGTTTCTCCAGATGTCCGCCCGTCACGATCACGGCGCGCGCGCCCATTTCGAGCAGCTTCTGCCCCGCCGCCTTCATTCCGTGCAGGTCTTTCACTTCCATCCCCGTCAGGAATTCCGCCTCGGGGATGTTCGGAGTGATCACGCTGGCGCGTTTCAGCAACTCGTCGCGCACGAATTTCAGCCCCGGCGCGTCGAGCAATTCGGCGCTGCCGGCTGTCGGCCGCGAAACGGGATCGAGTACGACATGCGCGAATTTGTATTTGTCGAGAAATTCGGCGACCACCGAGGCGTTTGCGCGGTTCGCGAGCATGCCGATTTTCACGCCCGCGATGACGGAGTCTTCGGCGAGCGCTTCAAGCTGCCCGCGCAGTGTCGCGGCGGGAGTTGCTTGCACGGAGCGTACGCCCTGGCTCGATTGCACCGTCAGCGCCGTCACCGCGGCCACGCCGTAGCAGTTGTGCGCCGCGAATGTCTTCAGGTCGGCTGCCACGCCCGCGCCGCACGAGGGATCGAATCCCGCGATCGTCAGCAGGATGGGCGGTGCCTGGTTCCCGTGATTGGTGTGAGTAGCGTGACTGCTCAACTTGACGTGCCCTCCGCGTGAGGCACAAATGCCGGCGACACCCAAACGCGGAGCGCGCCGGCAAAGAAAAATGTACGCGCCTTCTTACCCTGCGCGCAACAACAATCTTTTCTCGGGGTAGTGCGTCAGTTTCCGGGTACGCCGTGATACGGCCACAACCAAGTTTGTGAAGAGGCCCAGACCATGGCCGATTTCGAGAGCGCCTCGATAAGGTTTCGCATTTCAAGGGAAATGAAATCCGTGATGGGCGCGGTCACGTGAGCGCGGGAAAACACTAAGAACAACCGATGCGAATGGTCCGATAATTGGCGGAAATCTGTTCCGGGTGGTTTGTCGGCTATATGAAAGTTGAAGGCACGGCAACGGGCCACGCTCTCAACTTCCGGATACGCCGTCATCCGCCCGCAACCGGCAGCAGGCGCCGATGGAGATTTCAACTTCCCACAAGACTTCGCGGGACCTAGCGGCCGCTAAGATAGAATGCGGACATATTTGTTGATTTGGCTTCATTCGCCAAATACCACCTTGCTGCTGGTCGTTTCGGCGGACCTAGCGATGAGCGGTCCATTTTTACTTACGTTTTCCTCTCCTGTAACATCACACTCGTGAAGCCTTTGGAGTTGCTCGGCCAGGCATTTTCTCGAGACGGCACCGTCCTGAAGCTGATCCGTCGCAGCGACGAGTACATCATCGTCGCCAATGGGAAGAGCCTTATGTCGAGCCGCATGCACGGCTCGGAGGAGGCGCTGGCGACGTTTGCCTGCCGACGGGCGCGGATGCTGGAGCAGCCCAGCTTGCTCATTGGCGGCCTCGGTATGGGTTTCACGCTACGTGCGACGCTCGATCTCCTCCCACCGAACGCGATGGTTATCGTGGCCGAGATGGTGCCCGCGGTAGTGGAGTGGAATCGTGGCCCGCTCGGACCGCTGGCCGGAGAGCCGCTGAAGGATACGCGCGTACGGGTCGAGATCGATGACGTCGCCGTCACACTCAGTTCATGCCGCGGCCAGTTCGATGCCGTGCTGCTTGACGTGGACAACGGTCCGGCCGCTTTTACCGCCTCGAACAACGCCGGGCTCTATGACGACCGGGGAATCGCCGCCGCTTTCGCGGCTCTTAAGATCGACGGGGTGCTGGCCGTCTGGTCGGCCCGAGAGGATCGGAAATTCGAGCAGCGCTTGCGCCATGGCAGGTTCGCCGTCGAGGTGGAGCGCGTGCGCGGTCGCCTGAAAAAGGGCGGTCCCCGCCACACCATCTTTCTGGGTCACAAATCTCCGGGGAGGTGAGAGCACTTGGACGAGGCCAACTCCCGACAAACGGTGTTGTGTTCCGGACGAATGGTCGCCAACTCGGAAACTAAGATGGGTCTCGCGGTAAGTTTCGAGTACGCCATGAACCAGGCGCAATCATAGGGCAGTTCAATCGTAGGCCGCTTGTGTGGCCACGCAGGAGTTGTTGTCCAGTTTCCTCTGGTCCTGGCGCGAGACAAGCGCGATTGAAGATCTATACCGTCCTAATTGACTTCTTCTGCGCTGTTCGAACGGTTCAGTTGGAGGTGACTGGGTGTATATTCTTGACTGTCAGAATGCCCGAGTGGAATTTTTGGGCTTATCCTACGTATCTGCCGCAACATGGTGTTGGTCCCCTACATCCGCGTGCTTTCGGCCGCATTTTTGATGGGATTGGCGGCGGCCGCGCCGATGGGCCCCGTCAACATGCTGGCCATCCGCCGCGGCATGATCGGAGGTTGGCGCCATACCCTCGCCTGCGGAATCGGCTCCGTCACCGGCGATCTAATCCTCTTCTCTCTGGTCCTCCTCGGGGGTGACTACCTCCTTCCCAATCTGTCCAACCCGACGCTCCAGACCGTCCTGGCGGCCATCGGCGTAATCGTACTGCTTCCGCTGGGAATCTACTTCCTCGTCCGCGCCGTCAAGGACCCCCTGCGGGCCTATGCCAACGCTCGCCAACACCCGGACGAGAGCACCGTCCCCGAGCATCTGATCGCTGAAGTCGCCGACGCTGCCGCCTTGACCGTCTTCAACCCCTTAACCGTAGTTTACTGGGTTGGCGTTACCTCCAACTGGCTCCCCGTCGCCCATTCAGTCTTGGGCTACAGCGCGCCGGGGTGGGGAGTCCTGATGGTCGCCGCTGGCCTGACGACGTGGTTCACCGCGCTGATCGTCCTCGTTCGCTTCATCCCGCAGCGCATCGGCCCGGCCTTCTTCCGCCTCGTCAACGCCGTCCTTGGCCTTATCCTCCTTGGCTTCGCCACGTTCTGTGTAACAGTCCTGTCCCGCCATTTCCTGCACTAAACGCAGGTTCCCAACACTTGTGGAGCGAGCCGGCGCTGGCGGAAAAATGTAGCGCCGCGCTTTAGTGCGGCATCTTTTGCTTGTGCCCGGCAGTCAAAAAAGTGAAAATCTGGCGGCAAACGCGAGGTTGCGAATGAGCGCTCTCCGGAATCACCCGCGCATTACGCCGTTTCTGTGGTTTGACTCCAACGCCGAAGAGGCCGTCGACTTCTACGTCGGCGTCTTCAAGAATTCGCGCCGCCTCGGCGAGCTGCGCAACACGGGCGACGCCCCCGGCCCGAAAGGCGGCATCCTCACCATCGCCTTCGAGCTCGATGGCCAGCAGTTCACCGCGCTCAATGGCGGCCCTCACTTCAAATTCACCGAAGCCATCTCGTTCGTCGTGCGCTGCGATTCGCAGCAGGAAATTAATCACTACTGGTCGAAGCTGACCGCCGGTGGCAGCGAGGTCCAATGCGGCTGGCTCAAGGACAAATTTGGCCTTTCCTGGCAGATCGTTCCCGCGCGCCTCTCCGATCTCGTGAAGCATCCCAAGGCCATGCAGGCCATGCTCAAGATGAAAAAGCTCGACATCGCCGAACTTGAGCGCGCCGCCCAATCGTAATTCGGCGTGAAGTATCCTCGGCCCGGGCTGCGAAAATCCGCAACAAGCCCGGTGTGCCCTTACGAGCGTTGAATCAGCTCAAGGCGGTTACCCGCCGGATCGATCGCGACGCCTATCATGATGCCGGTGTTTCCGAACGCACGAGGATCACCGGCCATCGATCCGCCGGCCGCCTTGATGGCCGCGACTGTCGCCGCCATGTCCTTCACGTTCAGGATCACGTGCGCAATCGGGTCCTTCAGGTCGTCGGAATCGCGATGCGTGATCACGATCGGCTCGCTTTTGTTGGCCTTTGCGGCGTCGGTCGTCGCACCGAAGTTCACGAAGATCTCCGCTCCTCCGGGCGCATTGATCCGATTGACCTCCCACATGCCGAACGCGGCCTCGTAGAACTTCGCCAATGCGGCAGGGTCTTGCGCGCCGACTCGCACCGAGTTCAGCGTCACCTGCGCGTGTGCGGCGCTCGCGAGCAGCAGCGCGGCCGTTACCGCCATCACAGTTGCGTAAATGTTCTTCATCGAAGTCTCCAGTGGCGCGCCTCATTGGCGATGGGCCGCGCCGGGATCAACAATTCACATGTCCGTCGCCAAAACTCTGATCGGCGGTGAAATCCTATCCGCCAAAGCCTCAAAGTTCAACCTGGTTCGGTAGGTTTCAATCGGAATCAGCGTCGCGTTCAACATCCTCGCGCGCTGGGGCTACGCCGGGATCGCCTTGATGTTTGGCATCTGGGTCGTCACGCTGCATATCCCGCGCGTCCTCGGACTCTACGGCATCCCCGGCGCCCCGCGCGATCCATCGTTGCCGCGTCGCCCGCCATGCCGGAAAAGAAGTCGCCGCGGACGCGATAGTCGAATCGCTCGCTCGGAGTTTGGCGAGCCGCGAGCATTCCCGCGAAAAGGAAGCCGCAAAGAAAGAGGGCCGCGACGAGAGACGCGGGGAAAGCGCGGTGTATAGCGATCCTGACGCATGCTGCCGGGCTATAATCGGGTTCTCGGGAGCGACGCACAACCCTATTGCCGGATAGTCGGCAACTCGGAAGTTAGCCCGAACTGCCACGCTTCATTTGGATTGCGCGCGGCGGTGGATTACGGGAAGAGCCCGCGGACTAGCGTGGCGTCCGCCACGCGCCCGACCGCCAGAACGTAAGCGCCGGTGCGCATATGCGTGCGATGCTTCCGCATCGATTCGTGCACTTCGAGGAACGCGCGCCGCAGGATCGATTCGAGCTTTGCGTTCACTTCGGCGAGCGGCCAGAAGAAGCTTTGTAGGTCCTGCACCCATTCGAAGTAGCTGGCGGTGACGCCGCCGGCATTCGCCAAAATATCGGGCAGCAGCAGAATGCCCTTGCGCGCCAGAACTTCATCCGCGTGCGGCGTCGTGGGGCCGTTCGCGGCCTCTGCGACGATTTTTGCCTTGATCTGTTCCACGTTGTTCAGCGTGATCACGTTTTCGAGCGCCGCGGGAACCAGAATGTCGCACTTCATCGTCAGCAGGTCGTCGTTTGAGATCCGCGAAGTGCCCGGCATTCCGACCACGGTTCCGGAGCGCTCCTTGTAACGCATCGCCTTCAGCGGATCGATCCCGCGCGAATTGAAGACGCCGCCGCGCGAATCGCTGATCGCCACGATGCGCGCCTTTTTCTCGGCGAACAGCTTTGCCACCATCGAACCCGCGTTACCGAATCCCTGGATCGCGACGCTTGCGCCACGCAGCGACATCTTCTTTATCTTGCACGCCTCTTCGACAACCACGAGGACTCCGCGCGCCGTCGCTTCCTTGCGTCCTTCGGAGCCGCCGATCGAAACCGGTTTGCCGGTCACCACGCCGAGCGTCGAATAGCCCTTCGTCATGGAGTAGGTGTCCATGATCCACGCCATCGTCTGCGAGTCCGTGTAGACGTCCGGCGCGGGAATATCCTGTTCCGGCCCGATAATCGGCAGGATTTCGGACGTGTACCTCCGCGTCATCCGCTCGAGTTCCGCTTTGCTCATGCGCTTGGGGTCGCAGATCACGCCGCCCTTGCCGCCGCCGTACGGGATGTTGACCGCTGCGCACTTCCACGTCATCCACGTCGCGAGCGCTTTCACTTCGTCGACCGTGACGTTCGGATGGTACCGGATGCCGCCTTTCGCCGGTCCGCGCGCCACATTGTGCTGCACGCGGTAGCCGGTGAAAACCTTCAGCTGACCGTTGTCCATCTTCGTCGGGATGGACACTTCGAGCACCCGCTTCGGTGTGCGGAGCATTTGCCGGAGTCCCGGATCGAGCTTCAGATGTTCTGCCGCGATATCGAACTGGATCTGCGCGATGCGGTGGGGATTCAGATCCTCCCGCGGCGCGATCCGCGGCATAGGTTGGGGAACCGCCTTGGCGGTGGCCATCGTGCCTTCCTCCTGAAGGTGGGGAACCCTTGCGCTGCCTTCTATTCGTCCCTGACGCTGTGAATGGCCGTATGCTTGTAAGTCTTACGAAGGTCGAAGTTTAGCCAAGTGGCAAAAGATGTCAATGGAAACCCCAGCCGCAGTGCTACCTATGAAACAACCGGAAGCAGCTTCCGTGGCGCGAAATCTGCGCCAATTCCTTTTTAAGCTGTTGCAAACAGGCATGTTAAATGCAACCCGGCCGTCGAGCCCTTCCGGTCCCACCGGGTTCGACTTTTCAGCGCCGGTACCACAAGAAACACAGTTGACCCCTTGTCGGCCGGCAAGTTACGCTCCCCGCCTGATGCGCCAAGTTCATGCGGAGGCGCCGCCCACCGCGCGCGAACCGGAATCGTCGCGCGGATTCTTCGGGCGATGGTGGCCGGCGGTGCTGGCGCCTGCGGGCGTCGTGCTGGCCATCGCGACGATCGTCCTGTGGAGCGAAAGCCGCCGCCTCGACCAGCAACTCGCCGCGCTGCGCGCTTCCGCACAGCAGCAACAGCAGCAACTCCGCGAAGCGCGCGAGGCTGCCGACTTCGTCGCCGCGCGCGACACGATCACCGTGGCGCTCGCGCCGCAACCGGACATGCCGAAGGGCGCGGCGCACGTGATGTACAACGCGAAGATGGGCATGCTCATGTACGACGGCGAAATCGCGCCCGCGCCGGCGGCAAAAAGCTACCAGCTCTGGCTTTTCCCCCTGCAGGGCAAGCCGGTCAGCGCGGGCGTCTTCAATCCCGTCAGTGGCCGGCCCAATCACTGGATGATGAAGCTGCCGGAAGGGATCGCGCCGAAAGCTTTCGCCGTGGCGCTCGAGCCCGCGGGGGGCATGCCGCAGCCAACCGGGCCGATGGTCCTCATGGGGTCGGTCTCCCGAGGGATGGATGAGAAATGAGGCTTGCCGCATTACAACGTTTGGGGATATAAGAGAAGTTGTCCAGCCGGAAAGGCCAGCGGCCTGTTCGTTACTGAACACACCCATCTCCCACAGCAACGTTGCACTTTGTTCCCGATCTTACGCGCTCCTGGCGGAAGGAACGGGAATGCACGAATCGGCCATTCTCTGAGGAGGGAACCATGAAAAAGGCCATCAGCACATTCGGGCTGCTCGCGCTGCTCTTCGCCGCGATCGGCTTTTCCACAATGCACACCACACGCGCTGCCGACGCTCAGACGTGGACCGGCTGGATCAGCGACAGCCACTGCGGAGCGAAGGGCATGAGCGCGGATCACAAGGCCTGCGCCCAGACCTGCGTCAAAACCAACGGTGCGAAATGGGTTTTCGTGAACACCGCGGATAAGAAAGTCCTCGAAATCGAAAATCAGGCCGTTGTGAACGGCGACAAGGACCTCGGGCAGGAAGTGAAAGTGACCGGCCACGTGACGGACAAGGGTGCGCTCCACGTGGACAGCATCAAAGCAGCCAGCTAAGCAATCCAGCTTTCCGGGAACCGGGTGCGGGTTTCGAGTGAATGCCCGCACCCTTCCCGCATCTCCCGAGAACTTCCGTCGCGCGCGCATTGAATCCAGCCGTCACGCTTTTGTAATCCGATCCACGCCCATGTACGGGCGCAGAGCTTCGGGAATCAGGACCGATCCGTCCGGCTGCTGGTAGTTCTCGACGATCGCGATCCAGGTGCGCCCGACGGCGAGCCCCGAGCCGTTCAGCGTGTGCACGAACTCCGATTTTTGACCGCTGCCCTTCTGCTTGAAGCGAATCCCCGAGCGGCGCGCCTGAAACGCCTCCGTATTCGAGCAGGAAGAAATCTCCATGAACTCGCTGGAGGAGGGCAGCCAGACTTCGATGTCGTACGTCTTCGCGGATGCGAATCCCATGTCGCCGGTGCAGAGCAGCACCACGCGGTAGTGCAGGCCGAGCTTTTGCAGCACCAGCTCCGCGCTGCGCACCAGCGATTCGAGCTCATCGTAGCTCTGCTCCGGCCGCGTGAACTTGAAAAGCTCGACTTTCTGGAACTGGTGCTGGCGCTTGATGCCACGCGTGTCTTTTCCCGCGGCGCCCGCCTCTGAGCGGAAGCAGGCCGTCCACGCGCATATCTTGATCGGCAGCGCGTCCACGTCGAGCGTTTCGTCGCGGTGGTAGCTCATCAGCTCGACTTCGGCAGTCGGAGTAAGCCACAGGTCGGTGCCTTCAAGGTGGAACATGTCCGCGGCGAATTTCGGCAACTGGCCGACGCCGGTGAGCGATTGGGTGTTCACGAGAAACGGCGGCAGGATTTCCGTGAAGCCGGATTCGCGCGTGTGCACGTCGAGGAAGAAATTGGCGATGGCGCGCTCCATCCGCGCGCCCAGGCCCTTGTAGACCGCGAACCGCGCGCCCGCGATTTTAATCGCCGCGTCAAAATCTAGAATTCCCGCGCCTTCGCCGATTTCCCAGTGTGGCTTCGGCGCGAAATCGAATTTCGGCGGCGCGCCCCAGCGGCGCACCTCGACGTTGTCCGCCGCGCCCTTGCCCACCGGGACGCTCGCGTGCGGGATATTGGGAACCGTCAGGAGGAACTGGCGGAGCTGCTCGTCGAGTTCGGCGATGCGCTCGTCGTTGCGCTTGAGCTCGTCGGAGACGTCCTTCATCCGGGCGAGAATCGCGGACGCATCCCCTCCGGACTTCTTCAGGCGGACGATTTCGTCGCTGGTTTTGTTCCGCTCGGCTTTCATCTGCTCCGTGGCGTGGATGATCTTGCGGCGCTCCGTGTCGATTTTGCGGAACGCGTCGAGGTCGATGGCCACGCCGCGGTCGCGCGCCATCTTTTCGATGATGTCGAGGTGCTCCCGTACGTATCCGAGATCTAGCATAGGTTCACAAGAATAGCGGAATCGCATATGAGTGAGAAGCGAGGAAGCATGAAGAGGGGTCCCTCGACTCACGTTGTTCGCTCGGGATGACGATCCTCGCCGGATCGTCAAATAGCGGAATCGCGCACGGGTGAGAAGGGAAGACTCCGCGCATGTGTGTCGATTAGAAAAAATCAGGTGCCGCGTTTTCAACGACATGGACCGATTTCTAATCGCCGGAGTGTCGATTAGAAACTGGTGGCGAGCGATTTTTTGGTCGAAATCTGGGTTAAAAGGGCCCCGGTTCCATTGACGGGTAAGAGGTACCCCGAATCTTTGTTTTGAATGGGTTAGAGAGAATTCTACTTGGCAGCCAGTGACGGGTAGGATCCGGAGGCGGGAGCCTCCTCCGCCGCAGTGCTGGCTTCGGCGGCCGGGGGCACGGACACCACGCCCCGCTCTTGCGGGAGCTGCCAACTGCGCCGCGCCGGGTTGCTGCCGGCGTCCGTCACGCGATACGTGTCTCGTGCCGTCCATCGTTCTCGCCCGGGAACCTGCGCCGGGCCCGTTCCAGCTAAGCACAATGTCCAGGCGAAAAGAACTGTACCGGAGTACAGATTTTGGCGCGATACGAAATGAGGTTTATCCGACGTGCTGCCAAGTCATTCGAAGCTGGTGAAGTCGCTGCTGCGCGTCCTCGATTCGCGAGAGCAGATGTCGCTGAGCCGGTTGTGCCGGAAGCTGCGCGAGGGCGACGTGGTGAAGTTTTTGCGCGAGATCACCCACGAGGATGAGGAGGGTTGAGAGGTCGGCTAAGCACGATGTCCGAGCGCAGGGAGTTGCCCTTTGATGCAGAAGAGGGACGATGCAGAAGAGACAGGACTAGAAACTGCGTCAGCGTCCTCGCGTGCCCGGGCCCGTCCTGGGGGTTCGTTCCCGGCCACGGCTTCGGCGCCGGTAGGAGTTGCCGTAGCTTACGCGGTGGATCCCGTGGCTCGATGTTCATCTGGCAAGAGGGAGTTGAACTGGATTGAGTCTACCTCGGCAGACTCGGGAGTGTCGCCGACTGTGCGGGCGCTCAGGCTGACCTTAAAGGAACAGAGATATCGTCGAGGTTTTGGCGCTAAAGTCGCCAAAGAGACCCGCATTGTGTTCCACGGCGCGGCTTCAGGGATGTTCAAGAAAGCATTGCCGGAGATGAACGGCGTCGGACTCGGCTCGTAGGCGCGCACCTGAGCCGCCACAAAAGGGCTTGTGGCTCCCATCGAGAGCCCCTGTAGGACGGGCTCGGAGCTAAATTCCGTGGTGAAGTATTGTGGAAAATCTTCCACTGAGAGACTCGCGCTGCCACTGACTACAGCTTCGATGAAGTACGCTTGGTCCCCGACCTTGTACCTAATGGCGCGCTCGAACTCGAACTCCTTGAAGTCCGCAGCTCGGATGGTCCCTACCCGGGTCGTTGATTGGAGCATTGTGGCCATCGCTAGCTCCTTGACCTTATCTAGAGGGACGATGGAGTAGAAGTGGTTTGCGTCGATGGACTGATGATCTAAGGCTTTTGCGACTACGAACTCGCGGATGCCCGTGTAAAATTCCAAGGGCACCGTAAGCGAGCCTACGTCGCTGATGAGGTCTGGGTGCAAGCTCGGCCGTTCGCCATCTGCGAATGTCTTGTCCTTGCTGATGAAAACTATTCCGGACTTGGATTCTCGGGCCAGCGTTAGAGCGAGGAGCCAAAGAATGACGTCGCGCAGCTCTTCGCCTTTCTCGCTCGCCGGACGTTTTCGGTAGGCTCCGCGATGCACGACCTCTTTCATGTCGACGGCTCTGTAGTCGTCCACGTCAACAACCCGGACGCCCTTCGCCGGGGACCTCAGCTTATTCAGCAGCGATTCGACCTCCTGGTTCAGTTTGGGTGCAGTGAACTGCGGTCCTTCAGACATCGCAAGTTTCCACAAGTCGTTATGCGTAGATTGCGCTTTGCCGCTCGCTTCCTTTAGCCGCTCTGAATATTTCGCCGTGACCTCCTCGCGAACCAGATGCGGTAACAGGAGGCTCGATCTTGTACGTCGAAGATATGTGAAGAGTTCCTCAAACCGGTTGCCCCTCATTTTGAGGTCTTCCAGGTAGATGTTCGAATCTAGTAGCACGTCCATATCTGCCTCTCAAGTCAGCCTTCGTAATCTGGCTGCAAGACAGTGCGATTGATAGTCTAGTCGCGATCTGTCGATGGCGTTGAGGTAGCCTTGTCCGGGTCGCCACGTAGGCTCTGCGCACACTTTATCCGGTCGCGCAAGCTCGCGAGTAAGTCGTTAAGATCGTGACCCACATAAGTTCCGTATTTCCGGTCGAGGTTTGTTCTGTGGGTTGCCCAAAACTTTTCGGTGGCAATTAGATCGCAGCATGGCGTTGCCAAAGAAAGAAATCCGATATCAATTTCATCGTTGGGATCGATCCTTCGGTCTCGATGTTCATTGCGCTCTGTAAACAGGGTTATCTCAACGTCAAGCGTGGGGACGCTCTGCAAGAAACCTACGAGGGCCTCCGGACTTCGGCTGGCAAGATCTGTCCATTGAAGTCCGAACTCTTTAAGTATCGAAATAAGGTGAGTCTGAATGCCGTCCATCACCAGAACGCAATATGCTCGCTTGCGCATCTCACGGGAGGCATCCTAGCGCAGTTGGCGGCCTTTCTCGTGGTCTTCCGCGAATTGCCTCCATCTATCCACAAACGGGCGGCTCACTCGAGCCGTGGCGAGAAACTCTTCGAGAAACTCCGGGTGAGCCAAAATCTTGTCATCTTCTGGCGCAATCGCCTCGCCGCTCCGACCCGCGAAGGCGTCTCGCAACCTGCGACTGACGCGCGTTGGGCCGTCGCCCTGGAGTTGCTTTTGGAATCCACGGGCGACTGCCTCTCGCAGCTCCCCAATCAGTAGAGAGTTTTCCGCAACAAGGAACCAGCCTCGGCTGAGTTTTGCCATTACTTTGGCCAGGTTCCTCCGGCGGGCGTCATCTCCAATTTTTGCCACTTCCATCAAGTATTCGGCGCTTAGTGGGACGATCACTTCTCCCCGCGAGACTAGGTCTGTGAGCGTTCTGAGGGCGCTGCCATACTCTCTCGGACCCGAAACCCCAGCGTCCGCTTGCGCAAGGTAGATCCAGTGGTTTAGATCGAGGTAGACATAGTGAGTATCCATAGCCGTTCTCTTTCTACCGCGGACACCCCTGCGTTCCCGGTCCGATTCGGCCGGGACGAGGGCGGCCGCTACAAAGCCAAGAGAGGTTCTTCGTCCGCCTTGGCGGACTCAGAATGACGGCGCGGGGGCGGTGCGATCAGGCGATGGGCCCTTCGGCAAAGAGTGAAGAATGCCGCGCTGACCCATTCGGCTGCGCTCAGGGCGAGAGGCCGCGGCGCTATCCGCCACGGCGGATGCAAACGACGCACCCGCCACGGCGGACGCACAAGTCGCACGTGAGGAAGAAGGCGAGAGCAAATCGGCCCGCCTGAAGGCGGCCGTCCCGCCGAGGCGTCCGGGACGCGAAAAGCGCGCGACGAAAGGAGCAAGAAACCAAGGGCAGCCGGCCTGAAGGACGCGGCTACGAAACCTTCTCCGCATCTCGCATTGCCCGAAAGGCGGCGGGTACGAAGGCAAACCCTTCCTCCAGACACACCAAGGACAACCCTGAAACCGCGTGCCGAAGCGAACGCACACGGGCAGACGCATGATAGATTCTCGTGCGGGTTCTGGGCGTCCTGCATGTGCGCACGGCGGTTGCACGCCAGGGGATACAGGCAGAATTCGCGATGGTTTCGTAGCGGCCGCCTTCAGGCGGGCGCAGTTGGCTTACGGATGGGTTTCCCGCACAAGAACATTCGCCTTCCTGCCGCGAGGTACAACGGCGAGCAGCGGTATTTCGTCACGTTGTGTTGCGCTGCACGGCGGCGGGTGTTCGCGGATGCAGAGCGAGCGTCGGGGATTGTTGGCGAACTGCGACAGCAGGCCGCCGCGCACGGTTTTGCGGTATACGCGTATTGCGTGATGCCCGATCATTTGCATCTGCTGGTAATCGGTTTGAGCGCGACGAGCGATTTGTTGGCGTTCCTGAAGAGTCTGAAACAGAAAACCGCCTACGAGTTTCGGCAGAAGTTTGGCCGCGATCTGTGGCAGAAAAAATTCTACGATCACATTCTCCGGCAACAAGATTCCGCCGCACGCGTGGCAGGTTACATCTGGATGAATCCGGTTCGAAAGGGAATTTGCAAGGACGCGCGGGATTACCCGTATTCGGGATCGTTTGTGGTTGATTGGAAGAAGGGCGGGGCGCCTGTTGAGATTTGGGTGCCACCATGGAAAGAAAAGGCGCCCGAAGGTTAGACAAAGACAAAGGCGCCCGCCTAAAGGCGGCCGCTACGAAGGCAAACCCTCCCGCAGACACCGATGCGAATGGGCGGCGCGAGGCCAAGCATGGTTGCCGGGCATCCCGACAAGGTCGGGACGCTCCCCGCAGCACAAAGCGTGCCGTGCACCCCAGGGAAGAGAAAGACGCCCGCCCGAGGGCGGCCGCGCTACGAAGGCAAAGGCCACGGCTGCCGCGCTACGTTGAAACCTTGATGCAAAGGGCGGGTGTCCGCCACGGCGGACGCAAACGGCGCGCGTGAGGACGAAGGAGAGCGAAGAGTGCCGGGCTAAAGGACCCGGCGCTACGTTTACACCCTTACACCCGAATGCAGCGAAGGCGCTACGCGGTGAGATACCGCCGCGAGATTTCGGGGATGGAGCGGGCGCCGGCGAGGCGCATGGTCATTTCGAGTTCGGCGTCGAGGTGCTGGAAGACGGCTTGCACGCCCATCCATCCGCCGAGGGCGAGGCCGTACATCATCGGGCGGCCGATGGCGACGGCATTGGCGCCGAGCGCGAGCGCCTTGAAAACATCCTGTCCGCGGCGCACGCCACCGTCGAGGAGGATGGTCGCGCGGCCGTGCACGGCTTCAGCGATGCGCGGCAGGACGGCGATGGTGGCGGAGACGTCGTCGAGCTGGCGCCCGCCGTGGTTCGACACCTGCACGCCCGCGCAGCCATGCTCGACGGCCGCCACGGCAAGCTCCGGCGTCATCACGCCCTTCAACAGCACGGGCAGCCCCGTGGTCTTTTGAATGAACTCGACATCGTCCCAACCGAGGTCGCGCTTCGTTGTCATCCCACCGTAGGCGCCATTCTGTCCCGGAAAATTGCCGACGGGCAGCGGCGAGCGGAAATGGTTGCGGCGGTCGGTTTCGCGATTGCTGGCGACCACCGTGTCGATCGTGAAGACGATCGCGCGGTAGCCGGCGGCCTTGGCGCGGCCGAGCAGTTCGGCCGCCGCGCCGCGGTCAGCGGGCATGTAAAGCTGAAACCACTTCGGGCCGGAGCTGGCCTGCGCAATTTCCTCGAGCGGCAAATTGGAGGGCGTGGCGGCGATGTAGAGCGTGCCCGCGGCGCCGGTGCCTTTCGCGGAGCCCGCCTCGGCGGTGGCGTGCGCCATGCCGTGCGCGCCCATGGGGGAAAGGACGATCGGCATGGAGATTTTCGCGCCGAGGAGCGTGGTGGAGCGGTCGGCGTCGGTGTAGCCGGAGAGGTAGCGCGGCGCGATGGTGATGCGCTTGAACGCGGCTTCGTTTTCGCGCTTCGTCCATTCGTCGCCGGCGGCGCTGGAGATGTAGCCGAAGCCGCCCGGGGGAATCACTTTTTGCGCCGCGGGTTCGAGTTCGCGGAGATTGATGAAGTCGATGGCTTTGATTTCGGTTGGCGCGGCGTAGCCGGCGACGGTGCTGGTTTGCGGCGGGGGCGGCGGATCGCCCTTGCTGTTGTCCTTGGCAAACGCGGGCAGCGCGCCCGTGAGAGTCACCGCGGCGGCGGTGGCGGAGAGAAAATCGCGTCGGTTGCGATTCATGGCGTGTCCTCCGGGGAAAGAAATTTCGGGGCGGATGATAGCACGAGGGACTACTTGCTGCGGGTGAAGCTGCGCATTGGAGCGGCGCGCCGGTCGTATTTTGTCGGGCCTGAAGGCCCGACCTTCCACCTGCGCTATGTCCGCCGCACTCCACGCGCGGCGCCGTGCCAAGCAAGATCGCCGGGCATGGCATGCCCCTAAGAAGAAAAGGCTCGCGGCATGTTGCCAAGGATGGCGGTGCTACGAAGCGGCGAGTGGCCTTATGGGAGAAAAGCGCGCGGGTCAGGCGTTCGGTCTGTTTTCTTCGTGCAAGGGGTTCGATTGGTGCGCTTCGCGGCAGTCGTGACAAACGGGCGCCTCGCACCAATCGCAGATCTCGACATGATCGGCGCAGAAGTAGCGGGAGCATTCGATGCACTGCTTGTCAGTCTTGTGTGAACAGCCTGAACTAGAACATTTCATGAGGAGATGCTACAGGGCGCGCGGGTGGGAGTCCATCGGAAAGAACGGCGCGCTCTACTGCGACTCCGAGGAGAGATCCTTCGGCGGACAAAAGGCGCCCGCCTCAGGATGACGATCCTCGTCGGATCGTCACTCGAAGCTGATGAAGACGATTTCGGGGTTGGTGCCGACGCGCATCGGCGGACCCCAGGTGCCCGCGCCGCACGAGGTGTAGACGAGCAGGTCGCCGAGGCGCTTCAGTCCGTAGACGAATGGGCCGTAGATGCGCGAGGTGAACCAGGTGAACGGGAACAACTGGCCGGCGTGCGTGTGGCCGGAAAGCTGCAAGCCGATTTTTTCCTCGGCGGCGATCGGCAGATTGCGCGGCTCGTGAGTGAGCAGGATGCTGGCGCGGTCGGGGTCGAGATCGGCGTTGCGCAGGATCGCGCGGAAGCGCTCGGGGTGAACCGAGTCGCGATGGTGCATGCCGACGAGCTGCAGGCCGTCGACGACCACTTTTTCGTTGTTGAGCACGCGCACGCCGGAATCGCGGACGGCCGCGAGGTATTGCGCGCGGTCGCCGAACTCGTCGTGATTCCCGGCGATGAAATAGGTGCCGAAGGGAGGCGAGAGCTTTTCGAGCGGAGCGGCGAGGCGGCGGGCGTCAGCGGCGGTGCCGTCGTAGAGGTCGCCGCCGATCAGGATGATGTCGGGCGCGAAGCGCGAGAGCATCGCGACGATGTGCCGCGCGAAGCGATGGCCGCGGACGTGGCCGAGGTGCGTGTCCGTGACGAGCGCGGCGACGCGACCGCGCCAGGTGTCGGGCAGGTTCGGCAGCTTCACCGAAACTTGCGTGACGCGCGTGCGCGCGGAATTCAGCAGGCCGTAGGCGCTGGCAAGGAGCGCGAGGCCGAAAAACGCGAAGGCGATGTGCTGCGGCGGCCAATCGAGCCGCAGCAGCCGCGCGGCGCCGTAGACGATCCACGAGGCGCAGGCCGCGAGAAATGCGAAGCTGAAAAAGCCGAGCCAGACGGCGGCGGCCTTGTAATAGAGGCGCACAAACGCGTTGGAGTAGCGCCGGGCGAGCAGGGACGCGGTGAGAAACGTGATGGACAGCACGGCGATAGCGATGCCGAGCCAGGAAATCCCCGGCGGGTCAGCGGCTGCGGCCGCGTTGGGCGCGCGCCCGAGGGCGGTCCAGGTCTCGTAGACGAACCAGTGCGAGAGAAAGAGAATCGACTGCACCGCCGCCAGAAAAGTGATGATGTTGCGCCTGCGCATGTGCAAAGCCCCCGCTTTTGATTAGATGCGGCGTGGGGGCGCGGGACTCCGGTCAGATGCTGATCACGATTTTGCCGAGGTAGCCGCCGGAGGACTGATAGCGGAAGGCGTCGGCGATCTGGTCGAACGGAAAGATTTTGTCGATGACCGGTTTGATGCGGTTGACTTCGATCGCTTGAATCAACTGCTCGAGGCTGGCGCGGCTGCCGACGCCGATGCCGTGCAGGCTGCCGTTCTTGAACATCAGGTCGTGCGGGTTGGCGTTACCCTGCGGCCCGGCGAGGACGCCGATCAGCGCGATTTTGCCGCCGTAGCCGAGGCACTGGAACGAGCGCGCGAGCGTGCCGAGGCCACCGTTTTCGATCACGCAATCGACGCCGCGCCCGCCGGTGAGCGCGAGCACTTCCTTTTCCCAATCGGGATGCGTCTTGTAATTCACGCCGTCGGAGGCGCCGAGGCTGCGGGCGCGCTCGATTTTCGCGTCGCTCGACGAGGTGACGATCACGCGCGCGCCGGCCGCCCGCGCGAATTGCAGCGCGAACATCGAGACGCCGCCCGTGCCGAGGCAGAGCACCGTGTCGCCGGGCTTCACGCGCGTGCCGACGGTCATCAGCGCGTTCCACGCGGTGGGGCCGGCGCAGGGGAGTGTGGCGGCCTCTTCGAACGAGAGGCTGGGCGGCATGGCGACCCAGCCGTCTTCGTGCAGCGCGATGTATTCGGCGAGCGTGCCGTCGAGCGGAGCGCCCAGCGCGGCGCGATTTTTCGGAGGCGCGCCGTCGATCCACACCTGGAAGAACGTGGGGATCACGCGGTCGCCGATTTTGAAACGCGTGACGTTTGCGCCCACGGCGACCACTTCGCCGGCGCCATCGGAGCAGGGGATCGTGTCGTGGTCGAGATCGTAGCGGTATTTGCGCGTGATGATCGCGTGGTCGCGATAGTTGAGCGCGGCGGCGCGAAGGCGGACGAGCACGTCGCCCGGGCCGGGCTTCGGATCGGGCCGCTCGCCGCGGCGCACGTCTTCGGGGCGCGTGGCGCCCACAGGCGCTTCGTAAACTTTCATTCGCTAGCTCCGCGTGGGCATGAGGCGAGCGTCAGAACAGCTGGATGTGCCCCAGGATGACGATCAAGGCGACCGCGACCAAAACGAAGACAAATGACAGCGTGATCACCAGAGCGGCGGTCTTCATTTCGCGTGCCGCCTTGCGCGCCGGAGTCTCTTCTTTTGGGTCCATCGCTATAGCTTACTTCGCGACGTGCGGTTGTCAATGGCGGGCTGGACTTTGGACCTGGATTCAACAGTCGGATCGCCGGCCCGCAGTTTCCATCCTATTATGATTTGTTCATCAGTCGGCAACCTGAAGGCGCGAAACAGAATTCGATCTTGGATTCGCTGAAGATATTCCGGAGAGCAAATGAAAAAGACGTTCGCCAGAATCATCGCCTGGGCGTGCCTCTGCTGTGCGTGGTCGCTGCCGCTTCGATCCCAGAGCGCGGTCCCGGTCATCACGGTAGACCACGGGCCAAACGCGCCCGCTCAGCAGGCGAAGCACTTCGTCATCCTGGTTTCGCTCGATGGCTTTCGCTACGACTACGCCGCTGAACATGGCGCGCCGAATCTGCAGCGCATGGCCTCGGAAGGCGCGAGCGCGCCGGAAGGAATGGTTCCCGCTTTTCCCTCCGTCACATTTCCCAACCACTACTCGATCATCACCGGCCTTTATCCCGAGCATCACGGAATTATCGAAAACAATTTCTACGACCCCGTCCGTAAAGAAAGCTATGCCGCGAGCAAACCCGGGCCGACCCGCGATGGCAGTTGGTATGGTGGAGTCCCGCTCTGGGTGCTCGCCGAAAAACAGGGCATGCGCAGCGCCTGTTTTTTCTGGCCGGGTTCGGAGGCGGAAATTGACGGCATGCGCCCATCGTACTATCTGCATTTCGATGCCACTTTTCCCGACGAGCAGCGCATCGATCAGGTGATCGCCTGGCTAAAGCTGCCTGCGGCGCGGAGGCCGCACTTCATCACGCTGTATTACTACGAGCCGGACCATACGGGGCACGAGACCGGTCCCGATAGCCCGCCGACCCGCGATGCAGTCCATCACGCGGATGCATTGGTAGGCACTCTGAGGGCTGACCTGAAAACGCTCCACCTGCCCGTCGACCTGATTGTGCTATCGGATCACGGTATGGCCAACGTGGAAGGTGACTGGATCGATCTGGATCGCTACGCTGATCTCGCGCAGTTTTCAACTGTAGAGAATAGCCCGCTGATGTATGCACCTGACGAAGAAGCTGCGGCGCGCGCTTATCGGCAACTGCGCGGCAAGAGTGATAAGTTCGTCGTCTACCGCCGGAGCGATGTGCCGGCTTACCTGCATTTCAGCAGCAACGCGCGGATCGGCGACCCAGTGGTGATCCCAACCGGTCCTTACTTGATCCGCGCTCACGCACCGGAAAATACGGACGATACGCAGCCGCGCGAGAAGGGCAGCCACGGATACGACCCGTACAAGATGAAATCGATGCACGCCATCTTTTACGCCGCCGGTCCGGATATCCGCCCCGGATCTAAACTGCCGCCGTTCGACAACGTGGACGTCTACCCGCTGATCGCGAGGATTCTTGGGCTGCGGATCGGACCCATCGATGGCCGGTTGAAGCCGCTGCGAGGCATTTTGCAGCCGCCACACAATAGCAAATGATGATTGAGCCTCGCGCTTCCTCCGGTAGGGCGCGGGACTGCGCGCCGCGATTGGCCGGCGGAATGCCGCAGCGCCTTCTGCGTTCGGCCTCTTGCAACCTGAACCGTCCCGAGGGAATCCAAGCATGTAGGGCCGAGCGTTCCGGGCTCTGCCCGGCCTCTTGAGTCGTTTGATGGAGCAACCGTCATGACTAGACTCGCCTTCACGAAAACACTTGCTGTAATCCTCGGTTCACTGGCTCTTGCTTTGGCGCCGAATCCTGCTTTCGCTCAGCGCGGCGGTGGGCATGGCGGTGGAGGCGGGTTCCACAGTGGAGGCGGTGGTGGTTTTCACGGCGGTGGTGGAGGTGGGTTCCGGGGCAACTTCAGCGGTGGCGGGCGGTCGTATGGCGGCGGATTCTCGTCGCGCGCCTATGGCGGGTCGGCGTATCGAGGTTCGATGGGCGCTCGATCGTTTGCAGGTCCGCAATCGAGCGCGCGCTTTGGCTCAAGCATGGCTGGCCGGGGTTTCAGTAGCGCGGGGCGATCATCGGGAGCTCGCAATGCCATCGCGGACGGCCAGTGGCACTCGTTTGGAAACGCTGGCCGCGGCCTAGCGAGTAACGCCGGCTCGGCAGGCCTTCGAAACGCCGCGATTGCCGATAGCCAATGGCACTCGTTCGGACGCGCTGGCGGCGCCCCGGCAAACTCGCGCGGAGCTTGGGCTATCTCTTCGGGACGCGGCATTTCGAATTTCGGAGGTTCGCGCGCGGGCGGCTCCGCGTTCGCGAGTTCGACTCTTGGGCGCAACGCGTCCGCTGGAAGCACGAGGTTCGGTGGGACCGCATTCGGCTCGGGGTTCGGTAACCGCGGCGGGTTCGGTGGTTTCGGGCCCCGGCGTGGCTGGGGTGGTTGGGGCCGCGGTGGCTGGGGCGGGTGCTGGAACTGCGGTTGGGGCTTTGGTCTAGGCTGGGGTTGGGGATGGCCCTATTGGGGATTTGGATGGGGATACCCGGCTTGGGGCTGGGGCGGATATTGGAATCCCTACTGGTACGACCCTTGGTGGGGCTGGAACAACTATGACTTCAGCTACTACACCGATTACCCGTCCACCGACTACAACGACAATTCCGGCGACGACTACGGCTCTCCTTACTCGCCCTCTGATTTCAACTACGAAGCAACGCCGCCCGCCGAGAATCCGCCGATCACGCAGGGCGCGCCCGATACAAATCCCACAACCGACAATGTTGCCGAATCTACTCCCACCGTGCTGGTCTACCTGAAGGACGGTACGATGTTCACCGCGACGGACTACTGGCTTTCCGGCAGCGAACTGCACTACGTCGTGAGCTACGGCAGGGAGGGTACGATCGACATCGGCCAGCTTGACTGGCAGCGTACCGCCGATGAGAACGCCCGACGCGGTGTCCGGTTCTCGCTGAAGCCGAAGCCGGGCGCGCTGAATTCCGAGCCGACGGCGGCGGTGCCGAGTCCCGCACCTTCTCCTGCTGCTCAGCCCGCGCCGCAGGTTCGAGCCGCTTCGCAACTCCAGAAGGGCTCCTGAACCTCGCATCACGCGAACTGAGGGTCGTGGTGCGCGACGATGGCGCGGGCGAGTTCAACAAGCTCTAACGCAACGTCATCAGGAAGTTCGTCGCGCGTAAGGCTCTCGCACATCGCGGTGAGACCGATCAACCGCGCGAGATTCCGCCAGTCATCCGGCAGTGCGCCTCCCGCATGCAAATAGCCCCTCGAGAAATGCGGCTCCGCCAAGGGCTGTGAGGCGCGCTCGTAACGAAGAAAATTGCCGATGTCGACCAGCGGGGAGCCCGAGATGGCGAATTCCCAGTCAAGAGCGGCGGCCACCGACCACCGCCCAGCCTCGCATCGCAGCAACAGGTTGCGCCTATTGAAGTCTCCGTGCACGAGACGCGCTTCATTCCCGAGGGTTGCGAGTTGCCCCGCCCGCGACCATATCAGAGACTGGATGCGATCGCGCAAGTCAGCCGGAGCGCGCCGTTGCAGGTTCGCGGAAGCCAGGCAATGATCAACGAAGCGCGGCATCGGATCGGCGCCGTCGAATAGCGGTGCCGTGACCGCGGGTCCTGGTCCAAGCCATCCCATCGTGGGAAACGCGAAACGGCCGATTGCAGCCAGCGTCTCGCCCGCGGCATAGGCTGCCTGCGCGATTGCGTCTCGATCCCCGCCGCGTTTCAGCTGATGGAAGCTGACTCCCTCGACGTAGCGCATCACGATAAACGGCGGGATTTCATCGAGCCCTCGCGGTTCCGCATGGAGAATTTCCGGCGTCGGAACGGAAGGTCCCGCGAGCCTCATCACGTCGAGTTCCTTCTGGCACAACGACGCATCGTGCTCGTAGAGGCGGAGGACGATCCAGTCGGGCTTCGGGTCAATCTGGAGCTTGAAGTTCGCGTTGCGCAACCCGTCGACGAGAGGCTCGATTTCGAGCACGCGGCGACGCGGAAACGCGGCCTGAACGATCCGGCCCAATGCGGAGGCGTGCAACGTGCGGCGGAGCGCCGAACGGAACCAGCGGGCTTCGACGTGGGCGCCGGGGATCATGCCCCCATTATTGCAGGTTGCACGGGCTCCGCAGGCCATCCGGGCAGGGTGGTGGCCAAGGGGCCAGTGCACGGGCTGGCCGGCGGGGTCTTGCCGCATTGTGTGTATCCGGCGGATTGGGCGTGGCGGTCGAAATCGAAACGGTCTAATCTTTTCGATGGTGTTTCAGGCCGTCCGGCGGGCTCTTCGCAGGGCTCGCACTTTCCAGGCCCGCAAGAGCGGAGCGAATTCATGTCCCAGGAAGGGCGCGGGGTAGAGGTTCTCGGCACACTGGCGCTGGTCGCGCCGAAGATCGAGGATTTCCAGTTCGTGAAGGTGCGCGTCGAAGGAGAAGTCGCGCGGCTCACGCTCGATCGCCCCGAGCACAACCTACTGAACGAGCGGATGCTCTCCGAGTTGAGCGTGGGGATCAGCACGCTCGGCGAGCACAGCGACATCAAGCTGATCCTTCTCGATTCGGCCGGGAAGACGTTTTGCGGCGGGATCGAGCTCGGCGAGTACACGCAGCGGCGGGTGTTCCAGTTGCTCGACGCGTTCCACGGCGCCTTCGTGGCGATGCTCGACACGTCGAAGCCGCTGCTGGTGGTCGTCAACGGACCGGCGTTCGGCGGAGGCGCGGAACTGGCGGCGCTGGCCGACCTCGTAATCGCGACTCCCAGGGCGCGATTCGCGCAGCCCGAAATCAAGCTCGGAGTTTTTCCCCCGCTGGCCGCCGCCGTCCTGCCCTACATTCTCGGGCCGAAGCAGGCGCTCGAGCTCGTGCTGACCGGCGAAACCATCACCGCCGAGCGGGCGCGCGACATCGGCCTCGTGAACTGGCTCGTGCCCGAAGACGAGCTGCAGAAAAAAGTGGACGACGTGATCGCGAAGGTGACGGCGCAGTCGGGTCCGGTGCTGACCATGGCGAAGAAAGCGATCCTCGGCAGCCTCGGACTCTCGTTGCGCGACGGCGTCCGCAACTCGATGAAGGTTTTCCTGAACGAGCTTGCCGAGCTCGAAGATTCGCAGGAAGGCGTGCGCGCACTCGTCGAGAAGCGCGCGCCGAAATGGAAGAACCGCTAGACTCATCTGCATTCGACATTGGTTGACACAATCGCGAGCGCGGCATAGACTCGCGAGCGACAATTGAACTGGCGCGGGGTAAACGGAAGGCCGTGAAAATCGGCCACGGTCCCGCCACTGTGATCGGCACGCTGCAAGAGCGGCGGCCGAGAGTCAGGAACGTACCCGAGCCAGTCGAAGCCGGCACTCTTCGCGAGAAGGAGTGTGGTGACGAGCCTCGCTATCCTCGCGAGGCTTTTTTGTTGGGGAGAAGATTTTGACGCGATCGTGGTGTGGGCGAATTGCTGTTGCGGCGGTGGCAAGCGCGCTGGTTTCAGCCTCGGCGCCGGCGGCATCCGCCGCTCGATTCGCCGCGAGCGGCGAGCGGCAAGCGCAGGCAAAGGACGCGCGTGTCGTCATCGACGAAGCCGGGCGGCGGGTTGCGATGCCAGCGAGCGTCAAACGGATCGTGACGCTCGCGCCGAACCTCACGGAAACCGTCTACGCGCTCGGATTGGGCGATAAGCTCGCTGGCGATACGGACGTTTGCGATACGCCCGCCGCAGCGAAGCAGAAGCCGCACGTGGGCAATCCCCAGAACCCGAGTCTCGAGGCGATCGCGCTGCTGCACCCCGATCTCGTGCTGGCGACGACCTCAATCAACCGGCTCGAGACCGCGGTGGCGCTCGAGCGGCTGGGCATTCCGGTATACACGAGCGACCCGCACACGGTGCGGGATATGCTGGATTCGATTGCGCGCATGTCCGAGCTGATGGGCGCGGGCGAGCAGGGAACGGCGGTCGTCGCGCAGTTGCGCGCGCGGCTGGACTCGCTGCATGCGCGGCTTGAGGACCGGCCGATGGTGCACGTGCTGTTCGTCGTGTGGGAACAGCCGCTGATCACGATCGGGCAGAACACGTTCATCGCGGATGCGCTGCGCTGGGCGGGAGCGGAATCGGTCGTTTTGTCGGACCGGAATTGGCCGCAACTGAGCCTCGAAGAGGTTGTGCGGCTTCAGCCGGACTACCTCGTGTTCGCCGGCGATCACTCGGACGGAGGGGCGACGGAACTCGCGGACTTGCGCGCGCGGCCCGTGTGGAGGGACTTGGACGCCGTCACGACCGGGCACGTGGTCGATGTGAGCGAAGAAGCGCTGCGGCCGTCGCCGGGACTGGTTGATGCAATCGAGCAGCTCGCGCATACATTGCATCCAGAGGCATTTGCGAAGGAGAACGAAATCCGAAATTCGAAAAACGAAATTCAGCTTGCGTCCGGCGGCCCCAGCGAAAACAGGACGGAGTGCAGTCCGTGCGCCCGCTGACGCCGCGGCGGGTATTTCTCATCTGCCTCGGGCTGTGCGGCGTGCTGTTCGTTGCCGTGGTGATCTCTCTGCGGATGGGTGCGTACCCGATCGCGGTGAGCGACATCGTGACCACGCTTTTCAACGGAGCGATCGGGCGCTGGAATGAGGTTCCCTCGGAATTCAAGCTGGTGATTTTCGGGCTGAGGCTGCCGCGCATCGCGCTCGGCATCCTGGTGGGCGCGGCTCTTTCAACCGCGGGCGCCGGTTTTCAGGCGCTTTTGCGGAATCCGCTGGCCGACCCGTACGTGCTGGGAGTTTCGAGCGGGGCGGCGCTGGGCGCGATCCTCAGTCTGATTGTGGCGCCGCGCGCGCCCGGGCTGATTCAGGCGGCCGCCTTCGCGGGAGCGGTCGCCACGATTGCGGCCGTCTACTTTCTCGGGCGGCGCGGCGGGCAGCTGGATAGCGGCACGCTGCTGCTCGCGGGGATCGTCACCGCGTCGTTTCTTTCGGCCGTGATCATGTTCCTGATGACGACGCTGAGCGGGCGCGACCTGCGCGGGATGGCGTTCTGGCTTATGGGCGATCTCGCGTCGCCGTCTTTGGTCGACTTGAAATGGCTGTACTTCCTGCTGGTGATCGCGGTGGGCTCGATCTACACGACGTCGTCCGATCTGAACCTGATTCTGACGGGCGAGCAGGAGGCGCGTCATCTGGGCGTGAACGTCCATCGCGTGAAGCTCGTGGTCTACGTGGCGGCGTCGGTGCTGACGGGCCTCGCGGTTTCCGTGAGCGGCGCGATCGGGTACGTGGGCCTGCTCGTGCCGCACGTGATGCGGATGATGTTCGGCACGGATTACCGGCTGCTGATTCCGGCGTCCGCGCTGGGCGGCGCAATCCTGATCGTGCTGGCGGACACGCTCGCGCGCACGGTGGTGGCTCCGACGGAATTGCCGGTCGGCGCGATGACGGCCATTGCGGGCGCGCCGGTGTTCATTTATCTCATGCGGCGGAAGGTGCGATGAGCACGCCCGTGCAAAATGGCATGCCGCTCGCGCCGCCCGTGCCCATCACGGCGGCAGGAGACGCGCCGCGCGTAAAGGTCGAGCAGGCGAGCTATGCCTACGCGGCGACGGGTCGCTCGGCGCCGAAATTCACGCTCGGCCCGGCAAGTTTCGAGGCGCGCCAGAGCGAGTTGGTCGCCATCCTCGGCCCGAACGCCAGCGGCAAATCGACTCTGCTGACTCTGCTCGCGGGATTGGTGAAGCCGCTCTCGGGCCGCATCGAAATCGACGGCACCGAAGTGAGCAAGCTCGACACGAAAATCCGCGCGCAGCGCATCGCGCTGGTGCAGCAGGAAAGCGAGCTGCTGTTTCCGCTGCGCGTGTGGGAATACGTTTTGCAGGGAAGGTATCCGCACGGGCGGCGGCTGCGGTTCGAATCGGACGAAGACTGTTTGCTGGCCGGCAACGCGCTGGCTCAGGTGGGCGCGGATTCGTTGCGCGACCGCTGGATGGATCAGCTTTCGGGCGGCGAGAAGCAGCGCGTGATTCTGGCGCGCGCACTGGCGCAGCGGCCGTCGCTCCTGCTGCTCGACGAGCCCACGCAGCACCTCGATATCGGCGGCAAAGTGGAACTGCTGCGGCGGCTGCGCAAGCTGGCGGATGAAAGCCGTTACACGGTGCTGGTCGTGACGCACGAACTGAATCTGGCGGCGGAGTTTTCCGACCGGATCGTGCTGTTGCACAAGGGCAAATGCCTGCGCGTGGGGACGCCGGCCGAAGTGTACGAACGCGACCTGCTCGGAGAGGTTTTCGAGACGCCGCTCGAGGTCGAGATGAGGCCGGGCGGCCGCCCGAGGGTCATGCTGCGGGCGAGCCAGTAGACGCGAACAGGATTGTTTCAGCACCGATCCGCGGAGGCGGATTGCAACCTCCGCAAGCGGCGCCGCCGCAAATCGCGGAGCGCCGTCCACAATCACCGGAGACTCCGCGCACGGGAAGACGGTGAAAAGCCGTCGCCGCCGCGCGACTGTATGGCGGAGAAGTTTTCGGCGCTCGCCACTGTCCCATGGCCGCGAATCGACCGGATTCGCTGCCGGGGCGGGAAGGCCGCGCCGCAGCCTCGATGTTGCAGGGCCATCCGCCAAGCCAGGAGACCGGCGGAGTCTCGATCCCAATTTGCATGCTGGTCGCATGTTCATCGGGACAACCTTCAACTCCCGCGCGAGAGGGAGAGGAGGAAGCCGTGAGACTTCGTTTTTCATTTCTTCTTTTCTTGATGCTTCCATTTTTGCTTTCTCACCACACATGTGCGCAGACTTCGAATGCATCGCACGGAGCGAGTATTCATGGAACCGTTTACGATCCCGACGGGCGTCCCGTGACGGGCGCAAAGGTCAGCCTGCTTGCGTCCATGGCCGCCGTAGCGCAGACGGAGACCGATGCTCGCGGCGAATACCGATTCGACGGGCTCCGCGGCGGGACATTCACCGTGGCAGCCAACCTGCCGGGCTTGACGAAAATCTCCGCCGAAACCCGGTTGCAGGGCGCCGATGCACTTGCCGTCGATTTGCATCTCGGCCTGAGCGCCGTGCAGGAACAGGTCGTCGTCTCGGCGTCGCTCGGCGGCGCGCTTGCGCCGCAGGTCGGCTCGTCGGTAACCGTCGTCGACGAGCAGGAAATCGAGGATAAGGGCGCCGAAACTCTGGCGGATGCGCTGCGGAACGTCCCGGGCGTCGAGATCAACCGGACGGGACAGCTGGGCGCGGTGACGAGCGCTTTCATGCGTGGCGGAAATTCGAACTACAACCTGGTGATGATCGACGGGATTCCGATGAACGATTTCGGCGGCGGATTCGATCTGGCGCCGCTGCCGGCAGATGGCGTCAGCACGGTCGAAGTGACACGCGGTCCGGAGAGCGCGCTCTACGGCTCGAACGCCGTTGCTGGTGTGATCAACGTGATCACCGAGCGCGGCGAGGGCCCGCCGCACTTCAGTTTTCTCGGCGAGGGCGGCAGCTACGACACATGGCGCATCGCGACCGGGGGAACGGGCCTCACGCGTGGCATCAGTTGGGCCTATAGCCTCTCGCGCCTCAGCACGCAGGGAATGGTGCCGGACGACACGTACCGGAATCAGACGTCTTTCGTGAGCCTGGGCTATTCACGAAGCCCGCGCCGCAAGATCTTCGTTCATTTTTTCGGCGATGCGGGCCGGGAGGAAAATCCGGGTCCGTGGGGCTCCGATCCGGACGGTCTCTACCCCGGAATTGCGGCGGCGGCCACGTTCCAGAAGCAAGACCTGTTCGGTTACCAGGCGAGCGACTCGGAGCAGTTTTCAAGCCGCTTCCAGCAGGTCACGACCGTGAGCGTGGCGACGGATCAATTCGGTTTCCCGTCGCCCTATGGCAATTCCTTCACCGACAATCTGCGCCTCGTGGCGAATACGCGCAGCGAACTGGCGATCTCGGCCAAGGATGTGTTCGTCGCCGGATTCGAATACGACCGCGAGCAGTACAAGGACACGTACGTGGCCGATCCGAGCGGCGTGCCTTTCACGCTGCCGCGCGATACCTTCGCGTTTTTCGCGGAAAACCGCTGGAACGCGGGCAATCGCTGGTTCCTCACCACGGGCGTGCGAGTGGACAACATCCGGACGGCTGATCTGCCGGCGGATGAAGTCAATGCCAGCCGTCCCTTTATCCCGGCCACATCGGTGACGCAGGTGGACCCGCGAGTCTCCATTGCATATCTGGCGAGGGAATCGAGCGGCGGCCCGCTGGGGATCACGCGCATTCACGGGAGCTTCGGCACGGGAATCCGCGCTCCGGATGGCTTCGAGCTTGGCTTCACGAACAATCCGCAGCTGAAGCCGGAAAGAAACATCAGTTTCGACGGCGGCGTCGAGCAGCGGTTCTTCGACGACAAGGCCGCGATCGACGTGACCTATTTCTACAATCGCTTCAAGGATCAGATCGTCACGCTGGGCGGATCGTTCGCGAACCTTAGCACTTTCTCGTCGGCCAATATCGCGAACTCGCGCGCGTACGGCCTCGAGAGCAGCTTGCGGCTTCATCCGCTGCGTTCGCTCGAAGTCGCGGCGGAATACACGTGGCTCAACACTGGCATCCTGGCGCTCAACGGCTCGACGACGGACGTGGCGTTGCCTTTTGTCGTGGGCGACCCGCTGATCCGCCGCGCGCGCAATTCCGCCGGCTACAACGTCACGTGGACGCACAAGCGCCTGATGCTCAACTCGAACGCCAGCATTCGCGGCGCTGTGCTCGATCTCGAGCCAAGTCTGGGAAGCTATGCGTGCACGCTGGGACTGCAATGCCTGTTCTGGAGCAAGGGCTACGTGGATGCGAGCGCCGGGTTCGCGTACAAATTTCCGCGCGGCGTCGAAATCTACGGTCACCTCAACAATTTCCTTAACGAGAAGTACGAGGAGGCGTTCGGCTATCCCGCGCTGCGCCTGAACTTCATCTCGGGGATCCGATTCAATTTCCCCGCCGGGGGCGCGGGCGTGAGCCGCTGAGCGCCTTCACTCAGCGACGACCGCGGAAGGCTCGGCTCGGCGCACGCCTGGCCTTGCGGTCTCCTTCAGGAAGAGCACGAGGAGGAAGAGCAGCAGCGTGCTGCCCGAAGCCATCAGGAGCGGCATGCCGAGTCCGTATTTTTCAGCCAGCGTGCCGCCGAGCGTGGGAGCGATGGTGGCGCCGATCACTTCGCCCACGAGCGTGACCATGCCGATGGCCGTGCCCGAAAATTCCGCCGGAACACTCTCCGCTGGCACGAGCACAATGATCAGCGCGGCGATCGCCTGCCCGCCCTGCGTGAGGAAGAGGATCGCCGCGAGCAGCCACAGGTGGCCGTAGAGCGACGGCGTGCGCAGCGCGATGGGGAGCAGGGTCGATAGGGCGGCCAGGGCTAAGAGCGTGGGCTTGCGCCCCAGCCTGTCAGACAGGGTTGGGAAAATGAAGCCGATAAAGAAGCTGCCCAGCCCGGCAGCGCCGAGCAGGAATCCGGCCGTTCGCGGGTCCTGGTGCAGGTCCTGAGTGATGTAGAGCGGCGCGAATGTGTTTTGCAGGAACAGCCAGGAGATGAAACCGCCCGCGCCGAGGCTGCAAAGCCAGATGTTGCGGAAGCGCAGGATCGAGAAATAGTGCGTGAGCGACGCGCCGCGCTGGTGCAGCGCCGCGCCGGCCGCGGATGGCTCCGGCTCCTTGACGAATTTCCAGATGAGCAGGCCCATTAGGATTCCCGGCAGGCCGGTGACGAAGAAGCCCCAGCGCCACCCGAGGTGCGAGGCCACCTGTGTCGTCAGAATCGGCGCGGCGCAAAGACCCACCAGGGCACCGGCGCTGACCACCAAGCCGACGTTGCGGCCGCGGCGCGACGGGTGCGAAGATTCCTCGTTGAGCGCGCTGATGACCGCCCAGCAAGGGCCCTCCGCGATGCCCATCGCGGCGCGGATGAAAAGCAGCTCTTCGAAACTGCGGGCCAGCCCGGAAAGCCACGAAAGTGCGGAGAAGAAGAAAACGGCGGGAATCAGAATCCGCCGCCGGCCCACGCGATCGGAGAGCGCGCCGAAGAGCAGCGCTCCAATCGCCCAGGTGACCGACACCACCGAAGCGAGGAAGCCGATCTGCTGATCGCTCAGATGAAAGACGGGAGCGAAATACGGCGCGAGGTAAAGCTGGGACATGCGGTCCAGAAATACCGTGCCCCACGTGAAGAAAAGGATAGCGACGAGCGTGTTTTCGTACCGCCGCGAACGTTCCAAGTTGTCCCCCGCCCTTTGGCTGCGCCAATCTACGCGATGGACCGCGGAAGGTCAATACGGGGCGGGACGGATGCTATAATTCGCGTTTCATTATGAACCGCACCGCACAGGAGACATCATTGGTCGCACCGGAAGTGATGGCGCGCTACGAGGCCGTCATCGGGCTCGAGGTCCACGCGCAGCTAGCGACGCTGACGAAGGCATTCTGCGGCTGCTCGACGAAGTTCGGCGCCGCGCCGAATTCGAATACGTGTCCCGTGTGCCTCGGTTTGCCGGGCGCGCTGCCGGTGCTGAACAAAAAGGCGCTGGAATTGGCGCTGCGGGCGTCGCTCGCGATCCGCTGCACGATTCAGGAGCGGTCGCGGTTCGCGCGCAAGAACTACTTCTATCCCGACCTGCCGAAGGGCTACCAGATTTCGATGTACGAGCTGCCGCTTGCCACCGGAGGCGTGCTCGAAATCGAAGTCGAGGGCGAGAAGAAGCGCATCGGCATCACGCGCCTGCACATGGAGGACGACGCAGGGAAGAGCCTGCACGAGGGTTTCCCCGAGTCCGACCGCTGGAGCTACATCGATTTCAACCGTTGCGGCGTGCCGCTGATCGAAATCGTCTCCGAGCCGGATCTGCGCACGCCCGCGGAGGCCTACGTGTACTTGAACACGCTGAAGCAGATTCTCGAATACACCGAAGTGAGCGACTGCAACATGGAGGAGGGCTCTCTGCGGTGCGACGCGAACGTCAGCGTGAGGCTGCGCGGCGCGCCGAAGTTCGGGACGAAGGCCGAAGTGAAGAATCTGAATTCGTTTCGCTACCTTTCGCACGCGCTCGAATACGAAATCGAGCGGCAGATCGGCGTGCTGGAAGCGGGCGGAACGATCGCGCAGGAAACGCGGCTGTGGAACGTCGCCGCGGGGCGCACGGAGCCGATGCGGTCGAAGGAGTTCGCGCACGACTACCGCTATTTCCCCGATCCCGACCTGCTGCCCGTCGCGGTTTCGGCCGCCGCGATCGAGGAAGTGCGGCGCGCGATGCCCGAACTACCGGATGCCAAGGTCGCGCGCTTCCTCCGCGATTACGGTATCACTCCGTACGACGCGGGCGTTCTGACCGCCACGCGCTCGCTCGCGGACTATTTCGAGGCTGCGGCAAAGGCGGGCGCTCCGGCCAAGGCCGCGGCGAATTGGATTTCGGTCGAGCTGCTTCGGCGGTTGAACGACGCGGGCAAAGAGATCGCAGATTGCACGCTCGATCCGGTCGCGCTCGCGGAGTTGCTTGGCAAAATCGAGAAGGGCGAGATCACCGCCGCCAGCGGAAAGAAAGTGTTCGCGCAGATGTTCGAGACCGGCAAGCGCGCGGCGGAAATCATCGCCGCCGAGGGCCTGGCGCAGATCTCGGACACGAGCGCCATCGAACGGATTGCGCGAGAGATCGTCGCGAAGAATGCCGACAACGCGGCGAAATATCGCGCCGGCAACGAAGGCGTCTTCAAGTTTTTCGTCGGGCAGGTGATGCGCGAGACGCGCGGCCAGGCCAACCCTCAACTCGTCAACGAAATCGTGAAACGTATCCTCACCGAGTAGTTCGAACGACTCCCGAAGCTTCGGGGCGGAGAAAGACCGTGCTCAAAGAAGATGATAAGGCGCCCGATTTTCGTGCTACCGCCGACGACGGCAAGATCGTTTCGCTCGCGGACTACAAAGGCCAGAATGTAATCCTATATTTTTATCCGAAGGCGGACACATCCGGCTGCACCAGCGAGGCGATTCAGTTTCGCGACGCGATCAAGGATTTCAAGGCCGCCAACGCCGCGATCGTAGGCTGTAGCGGGGATTCGGTGGCGGCGCAGGCGAAGTTCAAAGCCAAGTACAAGCTGAACTTTCCGCTGCTGGCCGACACCAAGTTCGACGTGATCCAGGCCTACGGCGCGCGACGCATGAAAAGCTTCTTCGGAAAGACGGCGCTGGGCATCGTGCGCAGCACCTTCTGGATCGGCTCCGACGGAAAAATCCGCAAGACCTGGCCCAAAGTCACAGTGAAGGGTCACGCCGCCGATGTCCTCGCGGCAATCAAGAACGGCTAAACCGTCACGCGAAACGATTCGCCGTCCGGCTCGATGAGGGCGTTGTCGATCAGGCGCGTGCCACCCACACGCGCGGCGAGCAAAACGTAGCACGTCTTTCGCAGGGCCATTACCGGCTCGAGCGTCTCCGCGTCCACAATCTCGGCGTAGTCGAGCGCCACGCCGGGCTCGCTATCGATCACGCGCCGCTGCACAGCGACCAGCCGAGCCGCGTCGCGTTCGCCCGCCGCGATTTCGCGCCGCACGGCATCGAGCGACCGGTAGAGCGCCGTGGCCGCGCGCCGGTCGCTATCCTTCAAATAGCGGTTCCGCGATGAAAGGGCGAGGCCGTCCGCCTCTCGCACGATCGGGCAGACGATGATTTCCGCGTCGAGATTCAGATCGGCCGTCATCTGGCGGATGATGCGGGCCTGCTGCGCGTCCTTGCGCCCGAAAAAGGCGAGCCGCGGCTGCACGATTTCAAAAAGCTTCAGCACCACGGTCGTGACGCCGCGAAAATGTCCCGGACGCGACCGCCCCTCGAGCCGCTCGCTCAGACCTTCGACCACAACCGCAGTGCGGAAACCCAGCGGGTAGATCTCCTCGGGCGGCGGCGCGAAGATGTAGTCCACTCCGAGCTTTTCGAGCGCCGCGCGGTCCGCCTCGATCGTTCGCGGATACTTTTGCAAATCCTCGCCCGGACCAAACTGCTTCGGATTCACGAAAATTGAGACGACCACCGGCGAGCACTGCCTCTGCGCCTCGCGGACCAGCGAGAGATGCCCCTCGTGCAGCGCGCCCATCGTCGGGACGAACCCGAGAATGCGGTCCTTCGCGCGCGCATCGCGAGCGATCTGCTTCATCCACGCCGTCGTGTGAATCAATTCCATTCGAGGTGGGCGCGTCCGGGGTCAGCTTGCAGGCGAAGGGCCGCGCGTCATGCGCCGGCCTTTGCGGCGCGTTCGCGATAGAACCCGATCAGGTCGGTGGCGATCGGCTTCGCGCCCAACTGGCGCAGCAGCGTCGCCACCTGGCCGCGATGGTACGTGCTGTGATTCGCTAGGTGCTGCAGCATCTGCCAGAGCGGCTGCGCTTGCGTGGTGCCTGCTGCCGTTGTATACGCGAGCACGCGCCGCAGGTCGTCCGCGCTAAGCGAGGCAACGTAGTCAACCAGATCGCGATCCATATCCGTCAAGCGGCGCCGCACCGATTCGAAGTCCGGGAAATCCGCGGCGGAAGGGAGCGCGGCCGGTATGCGCCCGTGCCAGCGTTCGAGCCAAACCCACTCGGCCCCGTAGATGTGCGCGAGTGTGTCGCGCAGCGACCGGAAGCTCGAACCGAGATCGCGCGTGAACTGCTCGGGCGTGACTCCGGCGCACGCGTCGAGTGTGCGGCGGTTCGCCCAGGCGTTGAAGTCGTAGAGCAGCCCAACATCTTCAACATTCATGGCAGCCGGTTCCTTTCGTTGGCGATTTCGCTCCGCGGCGATCCGGGCCGATCAGGCGCGCTGACGAGCGACCATGTGCTCGCGTAGCTCGGCGGCCGAATGATAGGATTCCGCGTCCGACGGGAATCCGCCGCTGCGCACGTCGGCGCAGTATTCCGAAACAGCCCGCGAGATTTCCGCGGAAAGATTCGCATACCGCCGCACGAACTTCGGAACGTGGCCTTCCGTCAGTCCCATGAGGTCGTGGAACACGAGCACCTGGCCGTCGCAATCCGGCCCGGCGCCGATGCCGATCGTGGGGATGTGCAGCTTGGCCGTGATCCGCGCGGAGAGCTCGCGCGGCATCGATTCGAGCACCACCGCAAAGGCACCCGCGGCTTCCACGGCTTGCGCGTCCCGCTCGATCTGGCGCGCGGCGTCCGCCGACTTCCCCTGCACGTGAAACCCGCCCAGCGCATTCAGCGACTGCGGCGTCAGGCCCACGTGCCCCATCACCGGAATCTCGGCCTCGACGAGGCGCGCGATCAGCTCGAGCCGCCGCTCGCCGCCTTCGACCTTCACCGCCTCCGCGCCGCCTTCCTTCACCAGGCGAACGGCGTTGCGCACCGATTCGTCGAGCGAAACGTGGAAGCTGCCGTAGGGCATGTCCGCAACGAGCAGTGCGTGGTGCGTCCCGCGGCGAACGGCGCGGACGTGGTGCAGCATCTCGTCGAGCGTGACCGGCAGCGTGCTCTCGTAGCCGAGCACGACCATGCCGAGCGAATCGCCGACGAGCAGGATGTCTACGCCCGCATCATCGAGAAGACGCGCGGTTAGGTAGTCGTATGCCGTCAGGCACGTGATCTTGGTTTGCGTTTCAGGAGAACCAGCGGACGGACGAACTTTGCGGGACAGAATGTCGGGCACGGACACCTTCCCGTTGCCCGCAGGCCTAACAACGCTCATGTTTTCCCCCTGGTGCCGCTCCCAAACATCAGGATGCAGCCCACCTGGGCAGATGCTAGCAGAACGGCTAAAATTCCGCAAAGAATTCGGAGAGGGCCCCTGCGCTTTCAAGTGCCGCGCGTCAGACCTGCGCGACGGTTACCGGAGGCGGCGGAGCAGGCATTTGCGGTTCGACGCCGCGCCAGCCGACCGGCCGCCCCTGCACGGCTTCCTTGAGCGAGCGGAACAAAACCACATACATCATCTGGCGGTAGTAGAAGCGCTGGAGGATCAGCGGCGCGAGCAGTGTCCAGTCTTCGTCCCTCTCGAGCGCGAAGGCGACCACGCACGTGAACAGGTCGATCAACATGAACAGCGCGAAGAAGATCAGCGAGCGCTCCACGTCCCGCGAAGTCCAGAGCTGCGGCAGCCGCGTGACCTGGAGCTGCGCGAGCCCCCACAGCGCCAGCGACAGCAGGAACAGCAGGTCGATCACCGGCGAAACCAGCGGCAGAATAATTTGAAACAGGAAGATATTGGGGATGGCGACCCAGCCGAGCGTGCCGTAGCGCGGATTTCCCGTGGTGTCGCGATGCTTCCACACCGCCTGGAGCGTGCCGTAGGTCCAGCGGAACCGCTGGCGGATCAGCGCATCGACGGTCTCCGGAACCTCGGTCCGTCCGATGGCGTCCTCGTCGTAGAGAATCCTCCAGCCGCTTCGCCGGATGGTCAGGGTGAGGTCGGTGTCTTCGGCCACGGTGTCGCCTGAGAATCCTCCGGCGTCGCGCAGCACGTCCGCGCGCCACGCCCCCGCGGCTCCCGGCACGACCGGGATGCAGTTCAGCAGGTCGAAGGCGCGCTTCTCGAGGTTCTGGCTGGTGATGTACTCAAGGGCCTGCCATCGCGTGATCCAGCGGTTGCGGTTCACCACCTTGACGTTGCCGGCCACGGCTCCAACCCTGGGATCCGCGAAATGCCGCACGAACCGCGGAATTGCTTCCGGATCGACCATGGTATCGGCATCGATCGAGACGATGATTTCGCCGCTCGCTTCCGAAAGCCCGTGATTGAGCGCCGAGGGCTTGCCGCCATTCGCCTGCTGGAGCAGCCGCACGCGCCGGTCGCGGCCGAAATTCTCGAGCACGAGTTCCGACGTGCGGTCAGCCGATCCGTCATCCACCACGAGGACTTCGAGCTTGGGATAATCGGAAGCCAGCGCCGCGCGGACCGTATCGACGATCACCGATTCCTCGTTGTATGCGGGTATGAGAACGGTGACTTCCGGCTTGTATTCCGGATGGTCTTGCGGCGCGGGCCGCAGCTTTTCGATCAGCGCCAGCAGCCCGATGATGAACGCCCGCCCGCTGACGAGCAGAATGCCCGCGATGAAAATGAACGCGATTCCCCGGCGCAACAGCCGGAACGCGTCGAAGATGAAAGCGTCCACGCGCGCCAGCAGCCATTCCTTATGGCTGAGCGGCGGCATCATCTCGGCGCGCGTCTGGCCCAGCAGGTCGGCCACGGGCACAATCTGGTAGCCCTGCGCGCGAAGTCCGTCGATGACCCGCGGCAGCGCCGCGAGGGTGTGGCTGCGGTCGCCGCCTCCGTCGTGCATCAGAATGATGTTGCCCTTGTTGGCCTCGACGTCCGCAAGGACGCGCTGGACGATGGTATCCACCGGGGGAGGCGCTCCGCCATTGGCCTCGCCCCAGTCGTGGGGATCGATCCGCGCGCCGATGATGACGTAACCCATCGACTGCGGGACCGGAAGCATCTGAATTTCGCTCGCCGTTTCCGGCTGGTGGTCGATGCCGTACGGCGGGCGGAAGAGCGTCGTTTTCACTCCGAGGCTGCTCTCGAGGAGCAGCTCGGTGAGGTTCAATTGAATCTGGAGGTCGGACTTCGTGATGGTATCGAATTCGGGGTGCGTGAACGTGTGGTTGCCGATTTCGTTCCCCTGCGCGTACTCGCGCTTCACGATGTTGTCGTACTCATTCGCCGATTCGCCGATCACGAAGAAAGTTGCCGTCGCCTGCTTCTGCTTCAGCACGTCGAGAATCTTCGGAGTCCACGCGGGGTCGGGCCCGTCGTCGAACGTCAGCGCGACCTTTTTCGGCGCGGCGCCCATCTGCTGAATCCGCCACGACATCGGGTAGCTCTGGAAGCTTTCGTCGTCGAAGGAGTCCGAGTCCGCATCGTACTCGAACGTTCGCGAGCCGCTCTGGGGAGTCCCGGTGATGCGCCAGATGTCGCCGTCCCCTTCGAGGATCAGGTCGTATCCGGCGGGAACGCTCTGGAGCTTGGCGCGCGTGGGATCGTCCGCGTGCGTGGCATCCCAGATGTCCCATATCGAGGGGTCTTCCATTCCCAGCCGCCAAAGGGCCGTGCCGCTGACGCCGGCTCGTTCCGCGGCCCGCAGTTCGTTGTAGGCCGTCACGCCGTCGAGCATCCAGACCTTGTGCACATTGTTGTTTTCGTCTTCGTAGGAATAGTGCAGGTTCAAGGAATCCGGATCGTAGAGGATATCCGAGCCGGATTCGACCGCCGTGACGACGCCCTGTTGGAATGTCACGGGCTGCGCCACGGGGTGCGGGACGGCTTTCGACTTTCCGGGCCAGTCATATCCGTAGTTCGCAATGCCCATGATGAGCTTGCTGGGCGGCACCAGCTTCACCATGTTCTCGATATTTTTCACGAACCAGTCTTGGGGCGCGATCGGGCCGGCGCCGTCCGGCGACGTGGGCCAGCGGTAATCGTAGTTCATCAGGATGATCGCGTCCGTCTGCGAAGCGAGGTACTTGTAGTCGTAGCTCCAGTCGGCCGCGGGCAGCGCGACCATCAGCTTCAGGCCCCGGGCGTGCACCGCCGTCGAGAGATCGTGCACGAAATGCTGGAAATCCTGCATGCTCGATTCGGGCAGAGATTCGAAGTCCACCACGATGCCGGGCTGGTGTTCGGCGTCCGCGAACTCCTCGAGCTGCGTCGCCAGCCGTTCCCGCGCGGCCGGATTCGCCAGCATCTCCAGCGTCCCCGGCGGGCACCAGGTATTCTGTTTCGCGTCGTAATCGTTGACCATCGACATGACCGGCAAGTCGACGTTCCGGGCCTTCAGCGACTGAAGGAACACCGCGAGCTTCGGATCGGGTTCGGCATTGAGCGTACCGTCGGCCGAGACGGCGTGCAGCGCCTCGGGGATCAGCAAATCGAGATCGTGATAGTGCAATTGAAGCGATGCCAGGCTCGTGTAGTCGTCGCTCACGTAAAACGCCGCGCGCAGCGGATCGTAGTTCTGCGGCACTTTGCCGAGCGCCGCGACCTTGCGCTTCCGGCCGCGCGGCGTCTTCCTGGATTTCGACCGGATCGTGCGCAGGCTGGCGTGCGTATCCGAGCGCAAAAGCTCCGGCAAGGCCGGATTGCGGCCGACGTTGAGCAGGAAAACGACCAGGACGAGCGTGAAAACCCCGCCGGCGATTTCCAGCGCGAGCCGGGTCCGGCGCCAGCGGCGGCGTTCCTCGTCGTAGAAAATGGGCTTGCGTTCAGCCATCTGGACAATCCAAGCTAGCCATCCGTCGAAATACTGTCAATGACCGCTTCTTCTAAGATGCGCGCGAACATCAGTTGTGCTGTATTGGCCGGCCTCGCGCTGCGCGCGTTTTTCGTTCTGCGATTCCCCTCGACGGACTCGGGGGACGCGCCATTCTACATCGAGCTGGCCTGGAACTGGCTGAAGAAGGGCGTCTACGGCTTATCCATCAACGGGCAACTGACGCCGGTGGACATGCGCGCGCCCGGCTATCCGGGTTTCCTCGCGGCCGTTTTCGCATTCGCGGGGAATTCACAGCGCGCCGTGATGCTCGCGCAGGTGATCGTCGACCTCGCCACGTGCTTCGCGATCGCGCTGATCGCGGCGCGCCTGGCGCCGGCTGCCTCGCGCCGCCGCGTGGCGCTCGCAGGGCTGTGGCTGGCGGCGCTCTGCCCGTTCACGGCGAACTACACGGCCGTGGTGCTGACGGAAACGCTGGCCACGTTTCTCACCGCGGTCGCGATCCTCGTTTTACTGGAGGCAAACCGCCGCGAGATGGACGGAGCGTGGCGCGCGCCCTCGCTGAGCCCGTGGTTTCTCGCCGGAATCGTCGCCGGATTCGGCGCGCTCGTGCGGCCCGAAACGCCGCTGCTGCTCGTTGCCGTCGCGCTCGTCCTGCTCGCGAAGTGGTTCCGGCCGCGCGACTGGAGGAATCTCGCGCGGGCGGGCGTGCTGATGGCCGCGGGCCTGCTCCTGCCGCTGCTGCCGTGGGCCGCGCGCAACTGGGGCACGCTCCACGAGGTACAGTTCCTTGCGCCGCGCTACAGCGAGCTGCCCGGCGAGTTCCCGCCGCTCGGGTTCACGGCGTGGACGCACACATGGCTGTGGCGCTTCGGCGACGTCTATCTGACGCTTTGGAAGGCCGAAGTCGAGTCGATTTCGATCGACGACATTCCACCGACGGCGTTCGATTCGCCGCGGGAGCGCGCGCGCGTGGCGGACCTGCTGGACCGCTACAACCAGACGCTGACGCTTTCCCGCGGCCTGGATCGCGAGTTCGGCGAGATCGCCCGCGAGCGCACCGCGCGCCACCCGCTGCGCACGTATCTCACAATCCCGCTGCTCCGGTCGCTCGCGCTCTGGTTCACGCCGCGCGTCGAACTGCTGCCGTACTCCGGCAACCTGTGGCCGCTCGGCGAGGAATGGCGATACGACCGCCAGGACTTTCTCGCCACGCTCGGCCTCGCCCTCGTGAATGGAATCTACGTCACCCTCGCGCTGGCCGGGGCGTGGATCGCGCGGGGCCGGCCGGGCTGGGCGCTCCTGGTCGCGTTTATTTTGCTGCGCACGGCGTTCATCGCGATCACCGTCGAGACGCCCGAGCCGCGCTACGTCCTCGAATGCTTTCCCGCCATCATCGCTTTCGGCGCGCAGGCATTTTCGGGGACGCGGCGCACCGCTCACTTCTCCTCGACCGGTTCGGGGTGAATCGTCAGCCGGAAAATCTGAGGAAAATGTTCCTTGACGCGGTCTTCGAGCGCGGCGGTGATGTCGTGAACTTCCGTGACCGGGAGGCTGCCGTCCATCGCGCAGTGGCAGGAGACGAGAATTTTGTGCTCGACGCTGCGGACGCGAACGTCGTGGCAATCGACGCGCCCGCGATACTCGGACGGGAGCGAGTTCAGGAATTCCTGCACGGCGCGGGCGAGCTCCTTCATTTCCGCGGCGCCGGGGATGCGCGCGCCGAGCGGCTCGATGTGGATGTTGACGATGGCCTTGGGCTCGGTGGCAGCGCGGATATCCTCTTCAAGCTCGGTCGCGTGCAGGTGCGCCTCGCGGAGGTTCGCATCCTCGTCCACTTCGAGGTGCAGCTCGACGAAAAGCCGCCCATCGAGCTGGTGCGCGGATAGCTCGTGGACGGCGAGGCCGCGGCGCTGGGCGATGGCGCGAATCGTTTCGAAGAGGTGCTCGTTCGTGCGGGCGCGCGGCTCCACGTGAACCACCACATCCGCGGGAACGATCTGCCCGATGTTCCGCTCGACGGCGTCGCTCGCCGTATGCGCCTGCTCGAGGCTGGCCGTGCGCGGGACGCTGATCGTCACGTCCACGAAATAGCGCTGGCCGGCGCGGCGCACGCGCACTCGCTCGGTCTGGAGCACGCCTTCGGTCTCGCTCACCGCGCGGGCGATCCGCTCGCGCAGGCCGCTCGGCGCCACATCGAGCAGCGCGTCGATGGTGCGCTTGCCGAGCCGCGAGCCAATCCAGATGATCACGGCGGCCACGCCGAGTGCGGCGACCGCGTCCATCATTCCGAGCCACGGCAAGCCGAACCGGATTCCCAGCCACGCGCCCGTGATTCCCAAGATGACGACGAACGTGCTCCACACGTCCGTGGAAAAATGCAGCGCGTCGGCCTCGAGCGCCTCGCTGGGATATTTTTTCGCCACGCGGTTCAGGGCGCGCGACCGGATGAAGTCGATCCCCATCGCCAATAGCAGGATCACCACCGCCGCGAGGCTCGGGTGGATTTCCGCCGGACGGAAGAGCAGCCGCTGGAACGCTTCCCAGATGATGTAGAGCGCCGTCAGAAGCAGCAGGCCCGTCTCGACGAAGGCGGAAAAGCTTTCCACTTTTCCGTGGCCGTAGAGGTGCTCCGCGTCGGCGGGCTTGTCCGCGACGCGAACCGAGAGATAGGTGATGACGGCGGCGATCAGGTCGAGGATCGAATGCAGCGCTTCGGAGAGAATTCCCAGGCTGCCCGTGACGACCGCAAGAATCACCTTCAGCGTGACGAGCACAACGGCGGAGCCCACCGAACCGAGCGCCGCCATCCGCTTTTCGCGCGCCGCCTGGTTGATGGTCTGCGCCGCCATGCCGGGGATTATACGCTCCGGCGCGGCGTTCTCACGACGCGGCAAGGGGGACGGAACCGTGTCGATTAGAGTTGGCGTCAGATGAGCGTTTTCAGTGAGTTGCGTCATTTTCTAATCGCCCGTGTGTCGATTAAGAGTGAGCGGCGTGGCAGAGGTGACCGCTGAAATGGCCCCGGTTTCATTGACGGGTAAGAGGCACCCCAATCGTTTGTTTTCAAGGAGTTGCAGAGGTTTTTACTCGGCAACCATTGACGGGTAGAAGGTAGTGAGCGGTTGGATGGAGAGAGTTCCCTCGCTCGCGGTTCTCGCTCGGGACGACGACCCTCGCTGGGTCGTCGTTTACTCGACAGCCAGTGACGGGTAGAAACGCCCACGCGGAGGCTGAAAACCCGCGAGGCAGGAACGCAGGGAAGCAGGGAGGCAAGGGCAAATTTGTCCCTCTGGCTGGGTCGCCTGCATCTTGCGGCGACCGCCGTTCCCGATAATGTTCTTTCGTACCTCATAGCTCTACTTTCCACGCTAGCACACGATGCAAATCGACATTCAATTGTCGATTAGCGCAAGCACCTGGAGCGGTGAGGCTTACGAGTGCCAATTCTTAAAGTGGAACTTGCGATTTAGGCCGGGTGAACGGTATCCGCAGATTTGCGAGGGCCGTCCAGCCCGGGGCCATCCGCTTCTTTGGCAGTGAGCGATTCCGCCGCTGGATTTCTAACTCCTACCGTTATATAAGATTGGTAATCAATTGCGCTGCGCGTGTCGCGACTCTGAGTGGGAGCCAAATTCGGTTGGTGCGGCGTCTTGCGGTTCTCTGCTAAGGAGAAACGAGTGGCTTTACCTGACTTGCTGAGGGCGCACCATTTTACACAGCATCCCTTTGCTGCGTGGCGAGCGGAGGACGAGGAAAGGGACTTAGCTTCGTGGTTTATCCAACCTCCCTTCTTTGATGACATACTCGGCAATCTGGGCACACCGCGACAGGCTATGAAACCTACGTCACACCTTGTTTTTGGTACTCCCGGAGGGGGAAAGACCGCACTACGCAAAATGGTCGAGGCTAAGCTTACCGAGTCTCCCGCTTTGATGGTGATTCGTTACACGGATTTCACTCGTGTATTGTCCGGCGAAATCGCTCGTCCGAGCCTTTCACAACATGTGGACGAGCTACTGCGACTCGGGACCATTAGTCTTTTGGCGATGTGGTACGAGTCAAGGGACCGGTATGAAGCGCTGAACATATCGCAACGTGCGGAGCTCGCGGGCCTAGTTATGGAGTATTACGAAGTGTGCTGCCTCAGCTGGAAATGGAGAAAGCGTTCGTCCGTTAAGATAACGGAGCGAACACATGAAGAAACGACGGAAGCACTACACACCGGAAGAGAAAGTCGCCATTCTGAGGAAGCATTTGGTGGAAGGAGTGCCGATCTCGGACCTGTGTGACGAACTGGGGCTCCAGCCAACGGTGTTCTACCGGTGGCAGAAGGAGTTCTTCGAGAACGGAGCCGCTGCTTTCCAGCAGAGAGGCCGCAGCGACCATCAGCCCGAACAGGAACGAATCGCGTATCTGGAAAAGAAGGTCCAGACGAAGGATGAAGTGCTGGCCGAACTGATGGCGGAGCATGTGGCCCTAAAAAAAAGAGTTGGGGAACTCTGACCGGGGTCTGGGTTCCGCACGATACGCGAGACCAGATCGTGGATTTCGTCCGGCGCTGGTCGGAGAAGACCGAGATCAGCGCCGGGCGGTTCATCGGGTGGCTCGGAATCACGGCCAGCAAGTTTTACGGCTGGCGCGAGCGGTACGGCAGGGTCAACGAGCACAACGGCTGGATTCCCCGAGACTTTTGGCTGGAGGAGTGGGAGAAGCAGGCGATCATTGCGTTCCATTTGAAGAATCCGCTGGAAGGCTATCGGCGGCTGGCGTTCATGATGCTGGACGCCGACATCGTAGCGGTGAGTCCGGCCAGCGTGTGGCGGGTGCTGAATCGGGCGGGGCTGCTGCGGAAGTGGAACGGAAAGCCCTCGAAGAAAGGGACGGGTTTTGAACAACCGCCGCAGCCGCACCAGCATTGGCATATCGATGTTTCCTACCTGAACGTTTGCGCGACGTTCTACTACCTGTGCAGCATCCTGGACGGCTACAGCCGTTTCCTGGTTCATTGGGACCTGCGGGAGTCGATGACCGAGGCTGACATCGAGATCATTCTGGAACGTGCCAAAGAGCAGTATCCCGGCGTTAAACCGCGAATCATTTCCGACAACGGGCCGCAATTCATCGCCAAGGACTTCAAGGAGTTCATTCGCATCTCGGGCATGACGCACGTCAGGACTTCGCCGTATTACCCGCAATCGAACGGCAAAATCGAACGTTGGCACAAGTCACTCAAAGGGGAGTGCATCCGCCCCGGCACGCCCCTTTCACTCGAAGATGCGCGGCGTTTGGTGCAGGGTTACGTGGAGCATTACAACAACGTGCGTTTGAACAGCGCCATCGGATACATCGCGCCGAAGGACATGATGGCCGGGCATCAGCAGGAGATTCAGGCCGAGCGGGATCGGAAGCTGGAGGCGGCGCGGAAACAGCGGCAGATTCGTCGCCAGCAGGCCGCGTGACATGAAAACGGCTTACTTCCGGTCTGCCAACTACACAGGACTTTCGTAGTAATCAGAATGCAACGGAGCGCAAATGACTCAAATTGATCGTCTTTTCGGACGGTATCCTTGGCGAGATGAAGAAACTGGGCAGGAGTTACTGGCGGCTCGGCTGGATTTTGCTTACGAACGGCGCGATCTGCCTATTGCTGCTTTCCGCTCCGATCCGCTGGCGTCACAACCAACTGATGCTGTACAGCGTCATGCGAACAACTCCGCCCGCATTTTCTTATTGGAAGGAACTTTCTGCCGATCGATGGGCCGTCGTTGTGCTGTTAATCCTCTTGACCGGCATACTCGCCGAAGTGCGCCGAACCGTTCTGGCTCCGATCGTTAACCTCGGGTTCTACGTTGTGTACTTCGGTTTGATCTTATTCGAGCAAGCGAAAGCTGCATTCCAACGTTCTCCTCAGGACGTTACTCTGGGCTTCGTGCTGATAGTGTTCGTGATCCCGCTGCTTGTGATCATAGCCGTTGATCTTGCTCTCTACATACCCGCACTCCGACGATCATCTGCCCACCGCGCAGTAGCGCGTTGATTCCGAAGTGTTGAGATTTCTGCAAGTGGACGAGTAACGGGCAATCCGGAAGTTGAGACCGATGGACATGTGGGGCTACAATGACCTTGCCCGAACGGGTGGATTACTCACTAACGGAAAGCGCCCTCTCTCCATTTCCGGCTGAACCAGCACAGAAGTACTCCCCCCTTCTTCTAAGGACCTGTACACGTCGACGCTGAGTCCTTATGCAGGTCGGGCGCTTTCTGTGGCTAAGAAGGCAGGTCACACGGTGATCGAAGGCTACAACGCGATTATCAGTGTAATTAAGAGGGAGAAGATAGAGCCTACGAAATGGGATGCGGCGACCGCAGGTACAGATAGGGCAGACCCCATGATTCGAGTTCAGCGCTTCTGGTCGCTCGCTAAAGCAATGGGCGTGGAGAGCGTTTGGGTCCTTGTTGACGGGGTGGACGAGCATCCCGCAACTAGAACGGGGAAAGCGATATTCGATTGTATGGCTGAGATATTGTTGAATCAGCGACTAATGGAGTTCCGGGAAGCGGATAAGCAAGTGATGTGTTTTAAGGTGTTCCTGACACGACCGGAGGAGCTTCAGCCGCTCCTTGACGAGGAAAAGTTTCGAAAAGACAGAATACCTATCCGAAAAATTGGGTGGAAACGCAAAGATCTCGACATCGCATTAAAGCGCAGGCTTGCCCATTATAGCAATCAAGCGGTCCTGACGTTTGACGATGTCTGCGAGGCTCGCCTGCAAGGAACGCATTCAAGGTTGCTCGATGAATGTGGGTTGAACCCGAGGACTCTGTTCTTTATGGGGTATCAGATTTTCGCGGCATTCCAAAACTCGGAGCCCGGTGTCACTAAGCTCGACAAAGAGTCGATAGATGAGGGGATAAGACTCGCCAAAGAGGCTGTGATGTAGTGGGCGCTAGTCGCTCGGCTGATCAGGCCCCCGTCGGTCCTGCATTGCCCGCCTCGAACCGCTCTGCCCACGCACGCCAACAGAGGCAAAGCCGATGAGGTCGAATGAAGCCAATTTCTAGAACGATCAATCCTCTTCACTTCGAAGATCTCGAGCCGCACAGGTTCGAAGACCTCGTTCGTCAGTTGGCGTACGATTTCAGGCCTTGGAGGTCACTGGAGGCGACGGGCAGGGCAGGCTCAGACGAGGGCTTTGATGCTAGAGCGTCAGAGATGGTCGCCGTGGATGCGGAGCCCGATGAGGCCACTGGGGAAGAACAGAGCCGAGATACCTCGTCAGCGGAAGACAGGCTTTGGCTGATCCAATGCAAGCGGGAAAGATCAATCACGCCGGGGAAAATGAGGGATTACGCTAAGGAGGTCGCTAGGGCCCCACTTTACGGACTTATTTTCGCTGCGCCGTGCAACTTCTCTAAGAAAGCCCGCGATGCATTTCTCACCGTCGTTCGACGGGAGCATGTCCAAGAAGCCCACCTCTGGGGCAGGGCCGAACTTGAGGACATGCTCTTCCAGCCTAAGAACGATCACCTGCTGTTCGCTTACTTCGGACTGTCATTCGTTATCCGGCGGCGTTCCTTGCAGACACAAATCCGCTCAAAGCTCAGCATGAAGAGAAAAGCAATCAGAATTCTCGGGGACATTCAACGACAGCATTTCAAGGAAATTCTAATAAGGGATGCAAACGACACGTCCTATCCTTACAAGCACAAGGATTTTGACAAGCAGCCGAACTGGTTCCACTCGGTTTTCACGGGGCATTACTACGGCGGAATAATGTGCGTTCTGAAGAGACACTTTGCATACCTTGGCGACGACCACAAGAAGTGGGACTTCGTGGCGGACTTCAACGACGTTGGGCCGTCCAGTGAGGACCCGTGGCGAACCGAGGAACAGCGCAGGCAAGAGCGGGCGAGGCGCGGTTCAATTTGGAGCTTCTGGAACTCTCTTCCAGAAAAGAACCGCGGCTGGCTCGAAGTCATATGGCTCGTGGCCTACGAAAGTATTGTGGAAATTGATGGAGAAGGGGATGAGATGGTTGGTCACCCCCACGTATACGTGGCGTTCGATCCGGTGGACAGGACGTTCAACACCCTTGCCTGCCTAGAGGCAAACCAAGGGGCGAAACTCTACAATCCGGAGCGAGAGGACAGAGTCGAATTGTTCCCCAAGGAATTTCCGCTGCCGAAAGGCAGCGATGATTGATTCGAAAGAAATGCTTTTCGAAGGGTCGCGCTCAAGCTACAGCTTGCCTGGGAGCGTATGATCGTGGCCGAAGCGAGGCACAGGGAGGGGCACATGAGACTGAAGGACAAGGTAGCGATCATAACGGGGGCGGGGACGGGGATTGGCGAGGCGACGGCGCACAAGTTCGCGCGGGAGGGGGCGCGCGTGGTGCTGGCGGGGCTGCCGAGCGATCCGGTGAAGGACGTGGCGGACGCGATTGTCGCGGGAGGCGGCGAGGCGGAGGCGTATCTGGGCGACCTGGCCGAGGAGGCCGCGGCGCGGGGGTGCGTGGACGCAGCGGTGCGGCGGTTCGGGCGGATCGACGTGCTGGTGAACAACGCGGGAATCTTCATCGCCAATGCGGAGACGGACGCGTACCGCATAGAGGATTTCGAGCGGACGATCCGCAGCAACATCCGCACCGCGTTCCTGATGACGAAATTCGCGCTGCCGCACTTGCAGAAGACGCGCGGCAACATTCTTTTTACCGGGTCGGAGGCGGGGATCAACGGCTCGGCGAATTTCACGCCGTACGGAGCGAGCAAGGGATTTCTGCACGCGTTCGCGAAGGGCGTGGCGCTGGAGCAGGCGAAGTATGGCGTGCGCGCGAACTGCGTCTGCCCGGGCGCGATCGACACGGCGTGGACGCGCGGGCCCGGCGGGCCGTTGAGCCTCGAGATACAGAAGATGATCAACGGGATGGTCCCGCTGGGGCGGCGCGGGAGCCCGGAGGAGATCGCGAACGTGTTCGCGTTTCTCGCGTCGGACGAGGCGAGCTACGTGACGGGAGCGCTGCTGCTGGCGGATGGCGGCGTCACGCCAGCGAAGGGCAGCCCCGGCGAGATGGTCCCGGACGAGCTGCGCGAGATGCCGAAGGGCGTCCTGCCGCTGCGGCATTCGCACGAAGGGCTGCGCGGCAAGGAAGTCTATTTCGCCAAGAAGTAGCGGCGAGATGTGGAGACAGAAAGAGAGCGAATCGAGAACTTGCCGCGAGAGAAACAGCGCATAGCCGGGGCGTTGCGCGCCGTCTTTTTTTGTCGGAGCTGAAGCTCCGACCCCCTAAACGGCGCCAGAAATACGCCTGCGGCAGCAAGGTAGGCACGCCCGCCCCCTACGGAGGGCGCAAACAGCGCGCCCGCCGCGGCGGATGCAGACACCGCACTCCGCGCGGCCAGATTATGTCGCGGCTAAAGCCACGACCCACAAGGCGAGAGGCGAAAACGAGCGCCGAGGCAAGCCTCGGCGGGGAGAAAGCGGCGGCAAGCCGTCCTTCGACAGGCTCAGGACAGGCCGCGCTCCACATGGGCTGTGCCGAGCGGCAATAAGCGTGGGGTGCCGGGCTGAAGGACCCGGCGCTACGTTCAAGTCTGAAACCGCAGCAAGGCTGCGGGACTCTGCCCTACAAGAGATGATCCTATTGCAGGGGCGGGGCGGAGACGACGGGCAAGCGGCGGGGTTCGCCGTGAAAGCCGCGGATTTCAACTTCCTCGAGCAGGAGCGACGGAGCGACGATCGTGCTGGGGACGCCGCCCTGCGCGGAACCGAACGCGCCGAGCGCGGTTCCGGCGAGGCCGTCCGACGAGTTTTGCATGAAGGTGTAGACGACGGGATCGTTGCCGATCGCGAGAATGTTTCGCAGCGAGCGCAGCGTGAGCCCTTCGATCACGCCTCCGCGCACGGGTTCTTCGTGGCCGTCCGAGACATAGACGCGATACACGAAGAGCGGAGCGCGCGCGCCGCTCGCGATATCTCCCGACAGCTCGCCGACGAATTCGCTGAAATCCTCCTGGCGGAGCGAGGAGAGCGCGGGGTTATCCATCTGCTTGACCTCGAGGCACCATTCATGGCCGTCGTCGCGGCAGGCGTCGATGAATTTCTTGCGCAGATCGGCCGGAGCGAGGGCGCCCGAGGCCTGGAAAATCAGGTTGCTGCTCAGCGGGCGCTGCTCAGAGAGCAGTGCCGAGCGCGCGTGGCCGTTGGAGCTCTGAAAATCGGGGCCGGGACGGCGCGACATCAGCAGACTTCTCAAAATGCCGTTGTCGACGAGCGTGACGCGCTGCGCCTTCACGCCTTCGTCGTCCAGATCGTAGCCGCCGAGAAGCGGCTGGCCCTGCAAATCCTTGAGCGTGGGATCGTCCACGAGCGTGATGTTCGACGGCAGAACGCGCGTGCCGACGCGGCCCGTCCACTCGCTGCGGCCGCCGACGCGCTCCATGAAGGAGTCGAAATCCTGCGACATCGTGAGCGGCGGACGCGCGCCGGAAAGTGAAGGCTCGAGCGCCTGCGCCAAGGCGGATGCGGCCGCGGGCGCGTCAAAGAGCATCGGGCCGGTGTAATCGGACGCGAGGGCGCTCGTGCGAAACGCCATCAGGTCGGTTGCGGCTTGCGAGAGCGACTTCGAAACGGCCGCCGGCTCGGGCAGACCCGAGGGCCGCTCGGCGTAGGTGGCGTAGAAATTGTGGAGCGGCATGCCGTCGTCGGCTTCGGTAGCGACAGCCGCCTCGATGGCGGCCAAGCTGCGCGTGGAGCGGATGGTGGTGCCTTCGCTCGTCATGAGGTACGAGGTGGCGTAAATCAGGTAGTAGGTGACGCGCGAGCCGTCGAGCTGCGGGAAATCCTTCAGGCCCACAGAGGCGGCGCGGGCTTCGTCATCCCAATTGCGCGAAGTCCAGTCGGGCTCGATGCGCGGATCGACTTTGACGATCGGCGGCACCTGAGAGAAGTCGTCGATTTCGGGCGGCTTGGTCAGGCTGCGAAGAAAAGCCTGCTTGAGCGACATCTGCGTGACGGCGGCCTTGAACGCCTGATCGGTGGCGAGCCACAAATCCTGGCGGAGCGAATTGTAATCGCGGTCGATGCCCACTTCGCCGGTGGAGCCGAGGAAACCCTGAAAACCGTCCTCGCTGAGGAAGTTCGAGCTGTCGAGATGGTAGTCGCCCATGCGGACGTCCACGCTCATGTAGCGGCTGCGCCCGGTGGAACTCGAGATGACCGCGCCGAAGGAGGACGTGACGGTTCGGACGTCGAGGTCCAGCAGGCGGTACTCGATGAAAAACGGCTTCTCAACCGGCGAGAGGGCGAGACGCAGGCGCGAGCGCTCCATTTCGTCGTGCATCGCGTGAAGGGTCTGGTCGTTGTCCGCGGGCAGGCTGGAAGCCTGCGGAGCGGCCGGGGGCAGCGGATTCTTGGCGCTCGCAGAAGACGCGGATGCCGGGATAGCGAGGACCGCGAGCAGCAGAACAAACGCGGAAATCTTCGTCACGGCTGCCCCTTTGCGAGTGGATCGTGCGCCGGCGGCGGCAGGATCGGAGGCCGGTCGGTAGAGGTCTCTTTCTTCTGCACTTCCATTTCGGAGATCAGAATCTCGGGCGCGACGGCCGAAACCGGGACGCTGCCGGACTCCGCGCCGCAATATCCGTTGAAGATTTCCAGCTTGTCGCCGGTCGCGACAATCTTGGTGAGCGAAACGAGCGGGGTGCCGACGATGTCCACGCCGCGGACGAGTTCGTCCGGGCGGCCGTCGGCGAAGACTTTATACACGACGAGCGGTTGGACCTGAAACGCCTGCGGATTGCCGCGGCCCGTAAAGGTGAATCCGCCGGCGATATCGTCGATGAGCAGGCCGAACGGCTTGCCTTGCTGCTTGATCAGCTCGACCAGTTTTTCGCGGAGCTGCGCGTTCGTCATGGTCTTCGTGCTCGAAACGATCAGATTACCCTGGCGAGCCACGGGGACGTAGCCGAGCTGGCGGCGGCCATGGCCGTTGGAGTGCGGGATATTCACGAGCGGCGAGCGCGACATGAGGAAGGTTTTCAGGATGCCGTGATCGACGAGCTGAACGTCTTCGGCGGGCACGCCTTCATCGTCGTAGGGATAATAGCCGAGCAGCATCTGGCCGCCCAGCGAGGCTTCGGTCGGGTCGTCCTTGATCGAGAGGAAATCCGGGAAAATCTGCTCTCCGATCTTGCTGGTGAAGGTCTGGCCTTCGTTGATGTCCTTTTGGCGGAAGCCCTCGGCGCGGTGGCCGAAAACTTCGTGGAAATAGACAGCAGCGGCGCGGCCGGTGAGCAGCGCGGGCCCGGCATAGGGGTCCACGAGGGGCGCCTTGTCGAGCGCTTCCGTCTCGCGGATCAGCACCTGGATCGCGTCGGAGACGGTCTTTTCGTTGGGGGCATCCTTCGGGTCCAGCCAGTCGAAATTCGCGTAGCGCTGGATATCCATTCCGTCCGGAGCCTTGCTCTGGACGAAAAGTTCCAGGCGGTAATGAATCTGGCCGAAGGCGAGCTTCGTTCCTTCGCTGTTCACCTGGTACTGATTCGTGGCCAGCGCAGTGAACGTAGCGATGGAATTCAGCACCGCGGGCGACTTGCTGAACGCGGCGGTATACGTTCTCACGCGCTCTTCCCACGGTTTCCGGTCCACGTGAATCTCGACGCGGGGACCGATGTAGGTGTGCGGCTGCTCGCTTGAAAAGTCGGGCGCGGCTCCTTCGGCCGTCTGCACCTGCACCTGCTGGCTCGTCTGGACTTTGATCAGGGCCTGCGAGGCGGCGCGATACTGGCGGTCGGTCTCGCGCCACATTTCGCGGCGGAGGACTGGAACATCGTCGTCGATCGCGGCGGAGGTGCCGGGGCTGGTCCAGCTCGGCGGGCGATCGGGGAGCTTGTGCGTGTTATCGAGCTGATAGCTTCCGACGCGCGTTTGAACCTCGAGCCACCGGCCACGATCTTCGGTGCTCGAAAGCAGCGCGCCATTCGAGCCCGAAACCTCGGCGTCTTGCCTGTCGGAGACCGTGTAGCTGATAAAGTAGGCGGGCGGATCGGCCTTGGAGAGGCCCGCCATCGAGCGGTCGAGCTCAGCCTGCATGGCCGTGAGGACCGGCGACTGCACCTGGCCCTGCGGCGAGCGGTCCGCGGCGAAGCAGGCCCACGCGGTTGCAAGCAGGGCCAGCCCTGCGAAGAACGTCTTATTTCCGTAGAGAGTTTTCATCATCGCGCAAAGTAAGACAGTTTAAGATAGGATGCCCTCGAACCCCAAACAAAATGCCGGACACTGTTCCCGTTCCGGCTCAATGGATGTTCGAGTCCGGAAAGGAGGTTAGATGCGCGCGCTCGTCGTTCGGAGGTATGGGCCGCCAAACGTTTTCGAGCTCCAGCAGGTTCCCGATCCCCAGCCGAAAGCCGGGGAAGCGCTCATCCGCGTCAGGTCCGTTGGCGTCAACTTCGCCGACTTGCTCCAGCGCATGGGACTCTATCCCGGCACGCCGAAGCCGCCGTTTGTTCCCGGCCTGGAAATTGCGGGCGTGATCGAGAAGATCGCTGAAGGGGGCAAAGCGGGCGAAGGCGAGGCGCTGAAAGTAGGCGATGCGGTGATGGCGCTGCCGCAGTTCAACGCCTACGCGGAGTGGGTGACGGCTCCCGTGACGCAAATCCATCGCCTGCCCGCAGGCATGACATTCGATGACGGCGCCGCGATCCTGGTGAACTACCTGACCGCGTATCATTCCATGTTTACGATGGGCAATTTGCAGCTCGGGGACCGGATTTTGATCCATGGCGCGGCGGGCGGCGTGGGAATCGCCGCCGTCCAACTGGCGCGAGCGAAGGGGCTCGTAATTCTGGGCACCGCGGGTCCGTCGAAACAGGAGTACCTGCGCAAGATCGGGGTGCACCATCCCATCGACTACACGAAGGGAGAGATCGTGCAGACGGTACTGAAATACGCGCCGGGCGGGGTCGAGCTGGTGATGGACCCGATCGGCGGGAAATCCTGGGCGCAGAGCTATGAGTGCCTGGGCCCGGTCGGGCGGCTGGTGGTTTACGGTTTCTCGGCCGCGGCGGGCGCGGACGGAAAGAGAAGCCCGCTGCGCGCCCTGCGCGCCTACATCGAGACTCCGCGGTTTCATCCACTCAAGTTGATGGCCAAGAACGCTGCCGTGATCGGAGTGAACCTGGGACAGGTGCGCGCGCGGGGCGCGCTGGTGCGGAGCGAACTGAGTGAAATCGTCAGCCTATACGCCGAGGGGAAGGTCAAACCCGTCATCGGGAAGACGTTTCCGCTGGAAGAGGGCGCGGCGGCGCACCAGTATATTCACGACAGGAAGAACATCGGGAAAGTGATTCTGTCGGTGAGGTAGAGGACCGATCAGTTCGAAGGTGCGGCGGCGGGCTTCGAGAAGATCGCGTCGTCCACTTTCGGATTGGTATCGAGCTGGCTGATCGTGGACTCCATGTACTTCACACCGTCGCGATAGACCGCCGTTGAAAACGCGAACTGCCGGCCATCGACCGCGCGGTAGTCGCTCCAGCGCTGTTCGTTTTCGGAAGCCCCCTGCGGTCCAGCCGACTGATAGCGCGCCGCGACCAGCAGGTGCGTGGCCGGATCAAAGTAGAGCTTGAGGGGTCCCCAGGCCTTCTGGATGGCCACACCCGACACCTTCCTGCCGTCGATTTCCTCTTCGCCGATCGCCGAGCCGGTGATTTTGCCCGCGAGCACGTCCCGGTAAAGCCCCCAGCCGCCGCCGAAAAGCGCAATCGCGCGCTGGAATTCGCCGATCATGGGCGTGGCGTCGCGCGTCTGGCCTCCGATCTCGAGCCATGCGGATTTCCCGTCGGAGACCTGGACGGCGCTCGCATTTTCGGCCGTGATTTCGCCGCGCGCGCGGTCTGGATAGGACACGGTCCACTGGATGGTTCGCGACATTGAGGGTACTTCGCCGCCGGGTCCGATCAGTTTTCCGTTTTCCGTCATCTTCAGCGCGGTGAGCGAGGCGAGCGCATCGCCGCCCGCGGCTTTGGCCGCTTCCAGCAGGATCGCCTTGCCCTGCGAAAGCGATTCGGGTGTCGGGGCGGCCGCCGCTTCCTTCACCTTGCGCAGACCGGGAGCGAGCAGGTCCACCTGGTCAAACGAAATCTCGTCGTATTGCGCATCCGGGAATTCTTTTTTCAACGCGTCGCGGAACGCCGCGATATTTCCGACGAGGACGATATCGAGATCGTTCGTGGGGAGATATCGCCGCGCAATATCGCGCACCTGCTCGGACGTGACGCCGCGGATGCGGTCGGGATAGGTGCTGTTGTAATCCGCGGGGAGATCGTACGCCGCCACCATGAGCACGCGCTCCGCCACCTGCTCGGCAGTTTCGGACTGGATCGGATAGACGCCGGAGAGATAGTCGCGCGCAAAATCGATTTCCTTCTGCGTGACGTCTCCGGTGGACATCTTGTCGATCAGGTCCAGGACGAGTTTCATCGCCTGGAGCGTCGTTTGCGTGCGCGTGTACGTTTCGACCGCGAAAGAACCCGCGAAGCGGTGCGGATTGAACGAAGAGCGCGCGTCGTAGGTTAGTCCGTTTTTCACGCGGACTTCGGTATTGAGGCGGCTGTTGTAGCCGCCGCCAAAGATGCGGTTCGTGACGACCACCGGAATGTAGTCGGGATCGCCGCGGCGGATGCCATGCTTGCCGACGCGAATCTGCGTCTGGACGGCGTCCGGCTTGTCGATCAGCCACATGTGCACGCCGTGCAGAGGCTCCGGCGCGGGCGGGGCTCCGGCTGGGACTTCGAGCTTGGGCCAGGCGCCGAAATATTTTTCCGCCGCGGCGAAGGCTTCTTCGGGTGTGATATCCCCGGCGAAGGCGAGCAGCGACTGGTTGGGTGCGTAGTTAGCGTCGTGAAATTTTCGCAGCTGCTCGGGCGTGAGCTGTTTCGCCGTTTCCGGCGTGCCCTCGGCGGGCCAGCCGTAAGGTGATCCGCTGTAGACCGTGCGGCCGAAGACGGCCGTGGCCAGGAAGGCGGGATCGGAGTATTCCACCGTCAAGTTGGAGAGGAGCTGCTGGCGCTGGCGGTCAAGCTCGTCGGCGGCAAACGCGGGGTGAAGCAGGACATCGGACATCAGATCGAGGCCGGTCGGCAGGTCTTTCTTCACGACATCGAGCGTGACATCCGTCGAATCCTTGTCCGCGGAGGCCGCGAGCGAGCCGCCGACGAAATCGATGGCCTCAGCAATCTGCTGCGCGGAGCGCGTTTTGGTGCCCTGCGTCAGCATGTTGGCCGTCATCTCGGCCACGCCGGGCGTTCCCTGCGGATCCCCGATGGTTCCCGCCGAAAGGATTATCAGGCGCGCGGCGACCGCCGGCTGGCTGTGATCGCTGACGACGAAGACGCGCAGGCCGTTTGGAAGCGTCTTCGCGGCGGCCTGCGGGAAGTGAAAGGGGCTGGGCGCGCCTGCGGCGGGCATCTCCGGAACGAGGTTCACGCCCGGAGGCACGACGCCCGTGCCGCTCTTTTGTTCGGGCGCAGAGCCTGGCTGATTCGCCGGCGGTGCGGGTTGCTGGCCGCCCTGCTGGGCGAGAGCCGGCATTCCCGACAGGGCCAACGCTGCCAGAAACCAAATCGATCGTTTGATTGCGCGCTTCATCCGTGCTCCTAAGTGTTCCTGGTATCCGTCCACGATGCCGGCGCCGCGCTACTGTGGGGGCGCAGCGGGCTTGATGAACAGAACGGTGGCGCGTTGCGGAACGAAGTATTCCTTCGCCACGCGTTCAATCTCATCCGGCGTCACTTTCAGGTATCGCTCGAGCTCCGTGTTGACCAGGTCCGGGTTCTTGCCGATGACCGCGGCGGCCTCGATTGCGACGGCCTTCTCTTCGTCCGTATCGCGGCCGAGAATGAATCCGGCGATTTCCTGATTCTTCGCTTTCTGAAGCTCCTTCGCATCGACCGGCTTGTCCTTGAGGCCGTCGAGAATCGCCTCGACCGCCTTTTCGCCGTCCTGGGCTGAGTGTCCCGGATTCATGATGGCGTAAGCCCAAAAGAGATTGGGATCCTCGGTGAAATTACCAAAGCCCGCCGACTGCACGGCGATCTGGTCCTTGTATACGAGAGCTTGATACAGGCGGCTGCTCTCACCCCCAGCGAGGACGTTCGATGCCAGATCGAGCGGGTAGGCGTCCGATGCGTATCGCGCGGGAATCTTGTAGCCGATGACGACCGCCGGGAGCGGCGTGTTCGTGTACGATTTGTCCACCGTGCGCTCCGCGGCCTGCGGTGGTTCGGGCGTGTCGTGGCGCGCAATCGGTTTTGCGGACGCCGGGATGCCGTCGAAGTATTTGTGCGTCCAGGCAAGCGCCTGCGCGGAATCGAAATCGCCGGCAATCACGAGCGTGGCGTTGTTGGGCTTGTAATAGGTGTCGTGGAAGTCGCGGACATCCTGAAGAGTGGCCTTATCGAGGTCCGCAATGCTGCCGATCGGCGTGTGGTGGTAGCCATGCACGGTGAACGCGGCGGCGCGAAGATCCTCTTCGATCGAGCCGTAGGGCTGATTATCGACGCGCACGCGCCGCTCTTCCTCGACCACCTGCCGCTCGGATTCGAAATTCGCCTCGTCCACGTTGAGGCTTCCCATGCGGTCGGCTTCGAGCCAGAGAATCCGTTCGAGATAGTTGCTGGGGAAGGTCTCGAAGAATTCGGTGGTGTCATCACCCGTCTCCGCGTTGTCGAAGCCGCCAACCGCCTCGATAATGCGCGAGTGCTCGTCGGGTCCGACATGAGCCGACCCTTTGAACATCAGATGCTCGAAGAGGTGCGCGAAACCCGTGTGTCCGGGGAGTTCGTCTTTCCCGCCGACGTGGTACCAGATCTGGAGGTTGATCACCGGGACGGCGTGCTCCTCGAGAAGAATCACCTGCAGACCGTTGGCGAGTTTGTGCGTCGTGAAATCGAGCTTCGGCGGGAGAACTTCCGACGCGCGGCTTTGGGAAAGCTGCGCTTGCGCGGCGAGAGACGCCGGCAGAAACGCGGACACGCTTGCCGCGAAGAGGATCATGACGCTGACTCGAACCCACAGTTTCATATCAGCTATCGCCCTTCCGTTGCCCCGATCAGACACGCTTTGGCGCCTTCGCACTTAGACGCGCCGGGCCGGAAAAGAGTAGCACTTGCGGGCTTGCGTTGCGAGGACTCGAATGCGCGGCCGCCTGTTGGTCGATTCGCACAAGCGGGAAGGGGAAGTTTGCAGGCGGGCAAACGGTGTGTTGGTATGGAGCCAGCGCTTCGTTCGTTTCAGCGGTGAGGTGAAAGCCATGCGAAGTCTGGGCGGCTTGATTGGACTGCTGGTTGTGGCACTGATTGCCGGGCTGATTTACAAGTACTACCTTTCGCCCGCTCAATCTCCGGCCGTGGCGAAGCCCCTCCAGACGATTGACGCTGTCGGCGCGCAAAACGATCTGCTCAATATCGCGCAGACCGAGCGCGCCTATCAGGCCGAACACGGAAAGTACGGATCCATGGACGATTTGGTTTCCAGCGGCGCCATGACAGTGCGAAAGTCGGGCCGCCCGGGATACACCTACGACCTGGAAACATCGGACGAAGGCTTCCGCGTGATCGCCCGCTGCACCTCTCCCCAGCTCCCGGGCTGCCAGAATTACTCCGTCGACCAGAACATGACGGTTCAGCCGGGCCCCTAGATCGGGATTGGTGTGCGACGCACGATCAAGGCGCGCGCTTCTGGTCGGCAACGGTCACACCGGCCTCCGCGTAGTCGGTCGGCGGCAGATCCACGAATGTAACCTGTATATTTTCGCGCTTGGCGCGGCCCTCTTCGATCAACGCCTGCGTGATCCGTTCGGCGAGCTTCCGCTTTTGCTCGGGCGTGCGGCCGGCAACCCACGTGACTTGTACGTACGGCATGTCCTCTCCCGGAATGCGTCTGAATTCTACAAACAATTCGACTGCCAGGGGAAGCGCTGCGGCGATCGGGGCATGCTGTCCCGGAGAACGATTCGCAAGGGTACATGCTAGAATGGCGTACCGTGCAAAAGGTCCTCCAGAGCCTCCTTGATCTGCAGGGTGTGGACGTGCGGCTGAGGGAAGTCCGCGCGCGACTCGGGGCGTTTCCGAAGAAGCTCGCTGAAGTGGACGCGCGCCTCAGCGCCGCGAAGGCCGGGGTCGACCAAGCCCAGGCGGCGCGGCTCAACACAATCAAGGAGCGGAAGAAGTACGAACTCGACGTCGAGCAGTGGAAAGAGCGAGCCCGCAAGTACAGGGACCAGTCGTCCCAGGTAAAGACAAACGAGGCCTACAAGGCGCTCCAGCACGAAATCCAGATGGCGGAAGAGGAAATGGCGAAGGCCGAGGACCGTCTGCTCGAGCAGATGGTCGCAGCGGAAGAGTACGACCGGCTCGTGAAGTCCTCGGAAAAAGCGCTGAAGGAAACGGACGAAGTGGCGCGCAGCCAACGATCGAAGATCGAAGCCGATAAGGCCGCCGCGGAAAAGGAAGTCGCCGCGCTTGAAGCCGAGCGAGCGACTGCGATCGCGGACGTTCCGGAAAACCTGCTCGACCACTACGATCGCATCGTGAGAAAGCACGGCGGCATCGCACTCGCTGAAGTCCGGGACGAGAAGTGCAGCGCCTGCGGGATGATCGTCCGCCCGCATGTATTTCAGGAAATGCGCCGCTCGGCAAGCGACGAGTTGTTCCACTGCGAGACCTGCACGCGCATCCTCTACTATATCGAGCCGGAATCCATTGCGCCGCCGGCCTCTGCCTCCGCATCGCAATCGTCCGCATCGGCCTCCGCCTCCCGTGAAAACTGAAGCTGCCTTTTGGGCGGTGCGAAGCCGCGCACCCTACGGGTGCGGCGCATGACCACGACAGGGAAGACCTCACCGCATACGAGCGCCCGCCTGTTTTCGGAGTCGCATCCACCGGCGCCGCCCGCCGGGGTCCACGTCGCCAACATTGACGGCGCGTCGCGCGGCAACCCGGGACCTGCTTCTTACGCCGTCGTGATGCGCAACCCGGAGGGCAAGGTCGTCCTGGAACTTGGAAAAAGCGTCGGCCGGCAGACGAACAACGTCGCGGAGTATTACGCGCTCCTCGCGGCGCTCGACTACGCGTCGAGCCACAATATCCGCGCGCTTCGCATCCGCAGCGATTCCGAACTGCTCGTCCGCCAGATGCAGGGACGCTACAAGGTGAAGAGCCCGGATCTGAAGCCGCTCCACGAGCGCGCCTCGAAACTCGCGCGGCAGCTCGAATACTTCGTGATCGAGCACGTTCGCCGCGAGAACAACCGCGACGCGGACGCCCTGGCCAATGTCGCCCTGGATGGCGGTGGGTTCGGTCCCGCAAGCGGGGAACGTCCGGCATCCCCAAAGCCGACCGCTTCCCCTGCCGCCGCTTCTCCTGCTGTTCGCTCTTCACCAGTTCGGCATATTCGCGCCAGATTCGCCGGAGGCGTCCTAGTGCCGGCCGAACCGATCGACCTCCCCGAAGATAGCGAAGTCCTGCTGGACATTCGTAACATCACCAAACGGTAGTAACCTGCGGTGGCGATTTTCGCTTCCTGTTCGCTGAACATATGCGTCATTTTAGTACTATTGCTCCATTGCCGCCTTCTCGCCCAAGGGGTTAGCTTGTTGACTTGGAGGGTACGTGACTACACTACCCGAGGCGCTGCCGATCGTTCTCGTCCTGGCTGTTCTGGTCGGCATGTTCGTATCCGTGCAACGGCAAGCTCCGTCGACACGCGTGCGGCTCTGGACATACGCCTGGGCGCTGACGTTCCTGCACTTTTTTGGAAGGGCCATTGAGACTCACGCCGGCACCTTCAATCAGTTCATGGCGGCATTCGACTACTCGGCCGCCGAACTCTCGGGAATCGTGTTTCTCTGCTCGATGCTGTTCAAGAGCGACGACCAGAAGAAGCGCATCCGCCTGATCCTGGCGCTGGGCGCGCCCCTGACGGTTCACGCGTTTGCGGTCGGCTTCAACTGGGGAGTGCCTTGGATTCAGGCCGGTTTGCTGGGCGTGTTTTTCCTCGAAGCTACGGGTTTTACGCTCCTGCTCCCGGAGCGCCGGTCGCCACTCCAGTTGGTTGGGGCACTGGCCCTCGCCGGCGTCGGAGCCTGGGCCGTTCGCGACCAGTTGCGCGGCAGCGCGGTTATCGCTGTTACTGCAACCCTGATGCTCGCCTACGGGCTTTCGGGAGTGCTTTTCTGGCGGCTTTATCGACGCCGGTCGCTCGGCGTGATCGCTGTGACGGCCGGGTTCCTAGGATGGTCCTTGATCTTCCCGACTCGCGCGCTGCTGCTGATCCTTGACCCGAAGCTGCAAGTGCATCTGGACTTGTGGAACGTACCGAGGCTTTTCGTCGCATTAGGGATGGTGCTCACGCTTTTCGAGGATAAGTCCAGGATCGTCGAAGGCGAGAGGAAGCGTGCGCAAACAGAGAACCTGTTGCTCGAGGGGCTTTCGCAAATCACCTCCCGCTTGCTGGCCGCAAGCGATCCCATCGCCCTGTGTGCGGAAGTGGCCCCCGCGATCACCGGAATGAGCAGCTTCCAGTGCGCTGCCCTGTTTCTTCTGGGTGAGGACCGCCGGTTCTATCTGGCGAGCTCGAGCGGATTCACGGCGCAGGAGGAGGAGACGCTGCGGGAACACTCGAGCAATTACTCGATCGAGTCACTGAAACACCGCTCCCCGGAACGCTCACTGGGAAGCAGATCCTTGCGGATATCAGAGGACTCCGCCCTGGTGATGATCCCGATGGTTTCGCGGCGCGGATCGCATATGGGATGCCTTTACGTGTCCGACTCGAAGGACCCGGCTGGCGTTGGGTCGTCCGAAATGGTCAAGCTTGAACTCTTCGCGGCGGACCTGGCCGTGACGTTCGAGAACGTGAGGCTCCACCAACAGCTCGTGCGTTCGGAGAAGCTCGCGGGGCTCGGGCAGCTTGTTGCCGGGGTGGCGCACGAACTCAATAATCCGCTCACCGGCGTGATCGGCTACACCGATTTGCTCCGCACGGAGGTAAGCGGACAGAAGGCGGCGGCGCGCGTCGAAAAGCTGGCTAACGAGGCGCGTCGCATGCAGCGGATCGTCGACGGCTTGCTTCGCTTCGGCCGCCAGAACAATTCGACGCTGCGTTCATCCGATTTGGCGACTGCGCTGCGAGACGTCGTTCAGCTCCGCGAGTATCACGTGCACGCACATGGGATAAAGGTCGACATGCAGATCGACCCAAAGCTCCCGCCCGTGGGCATTGGAGAAGATGAACTCAAACAAGTCCTCCTGAACATCTTGAACAACGCGATTGATGCCGTTGAGGAAAGCGGGCGGCAGGAAATTCAGATTCACGCATCGCATCAGTCGGGGCGCGTCGCGATTCAGTTCGACGACTCGGGTCCCGGGTTCGCCGACCTCAGCCGTGCATTCGACCCGTTTTACACGACGAAGCCGGTCGGAAAGGGCACCGGCCTTGGGCTCAGCATCTGCTATGGGATCGTGCAGGAATGCCACGGCGAAATCACGCTGAAGAACAATCAACCCTACGGCTCCAGCGTCGTCATCGATCTGCCGGTCGCCGCCCCGCAACCTGTGCTCGTGACATCGCCCGAATACCACAATAATGAGCACCCGCTGCTCGCAAAGCGCGCCGGATAGGGCGGGCTATTTCAAAACGTACGAGCGGTAGAGGGTGTCCCGCTGGGCGGGCATATAGCCGGCATCGGAAATGATGTGGCGGAGCTCTTCTTCGTTGGTGCGGTTGCGGACGCCGGCGGCGCGGACCACATTTTCCTCAATCAAGATACTGCCCACGTCGTCCGCGCCAAACTGCAAGCCGACCTGGCAGACTTTGATTCCCGGCGTGAGCCAGCTCGACTGGATGTGATCGATGTTGTCGAGATAGAGCCGGCTGATGGCGAGCGTCTTCAGGTAATCGAACGCCGTGGTCTCCGAGACTTTCTTCCCGAGCGGCGTGTTCTCGGGCGCGAAAATCCAGGGAATGAAGGCGGTGAACCCGCCGTTGTCTTCCTGAATCCGGCGAAGGCGCTCGAAATGGTTCACGCGGTGGCGGTACTCTTCGCCGCAGCCGAACATCATCGTCGCCGTGGTACGCATGCCGAGCTTGTGCGCTTCGCGGTGCACCGATTCCCATTCCTCCGACTTGCACTTCAGCCGCGCGATCCGCTGCCGGACCTCGTCATCGAGGATTTCAGCGCCGCCGCCGGGAATTGACTGAAGCCCGGCGTCGCGCAAGCGCGCGATCGTGTCGCGGATCGAAAGCCCGGAGACCTCCGCAATGCAAAGAATCTCGGGCGCCGAAAAACAGTGCAGATGCACCTGCGGGAACCGCTCGTGGATCGAGCGCAGCATGTTTTCGTAGAACTCGATTTTGAGATCGGGGTGCAGGCCGCCCTGTAGCAGCACGCCCGTCCCGCCCAGCTTGATCATCTCTTCGATTTTTTCGTAGATCACCTCGAGCGGCTGAACGTAGCCCTCTTTCGAACCCGGCGGGCGGTAAAACGCGCAGAACGAGCAGTATTCCGTGCAGAAATTCGTGTAGTTAATGTTGCGGTCGATCTGGTAGGTAACGACGCGGGGATCGGTCTTCGCGCGGCGGACTTCGTTGGCCGCCATGCCGATGCCGATCAGGTCATCGGAGTTGAAAAGATCGAGCGCTTCTTGTGGTGTCAGTCCCATTGTCTCGCTCTACGAGTGCGCCGCGTGATTTGCGCGACTTGCGGAATCGGCCCTGGCGGTTGCCGTCACGAATTCGACCGGCCGCGCCCGCGGTATCAACCCCGCGGTATCCGCCCTTTCGAAGAACATCCGCAGCCCGGCCAAGTTGTCTTCATCGAGATCGAAGTGGATGTTTTCGGTCAGGTAGCGCTCGAGCGCCCGAGGGGGCAGGTCGAGTTTGATCGAAGCGGCTTCGGAAATTTCGCGCACGCGCTCGAGCCCGTACTGCTTCGACGCGCGAAAGTCCGCAAGAACTTCCGGCGTAAGGGCTTCGGGCCGCCCAACCCAGATCGCGAGCACCGCCGGCTTCCCGGTCATTTCGCGCCACTGGTGCACAATGTCGTAGACGTAGAGCGTTTCGAAGCCCGGCACGGGCATATCCTCGGGATCACCCTGGCAGCAGTCTCCGCCGCCCGGGGCCTTTCCTGCGAGGGCTTCCATTTTGAGCGAAATCCGCAGCGCGGGATCGCCGATCACAAGCGCTGCGTCCGCCTGCCTCAGCATTTCGGAGGCGTCCGGAGCGGCATCCACAAAATCGGGCTGGATGCCCCAATGGTCTTTCGCGAGAATGCGGACGAGCGCAGCGGTGCTGCGCGAACTCGTGTCCAGCGCGATCCGCCGAGCCATCTCGATGGGCCTTTTCGACACCACCAGAAGGCTGCGCACTTCGCGTTTCGCCGCGATCGCCATGTCCGGCAAGGCGGCCACGCCCTCCATGCGCTGGTACTCGATGGACGGGATGATCGCGACATCCGCGTCGCCACGGCGCAACGCCTCGGCGCACTGCGACGGCACCGTGAACGACAGGTCGTACTTCCCGGCCAGCGGGCCGTCGGTAAAGCCCCATACGAGCGGCGCCGTGTTCAAGTACTCGACGATGGAAATGCGCAGTTTCTGCAAGGTTTCCTCTTCGGCTAGGCCAGCAACAATATAGCATAATCACTCGACACGGCTGTCGCCGCGATCGGTTCTTCGCAGTCCGGCCTTACGAGCGATCGCCGTGTTCGCTTCGAACAAATTCCGCTAGATCGGCGTACTTAACCTTGTGCGTTCGGGAGTCCATTCCACCGGAGGAGCCGTGAAGTTAGCACGTCTAATCGTTCTCGTGTTGGTGCTCGGAATCATTTTTGTCTCGACATGGCCGAGACATATGCTCGCGGCAGGGGGAGAAATGCTCGCTCTGGTCGGCGCCAAAGTGTATCCGTCGCCGACGGAGGAGCCGATTCCTAATGGTGTCGTGCTGCTGCGGGATGGCAAGATCGCCGCGGTAGGCAAGGCCGGAAAAGTGCGTGTGCCTGCTGGCGCAGACAAGCTCGATTGCACCGGCCTCGTCATCACCGCAGGGTTCCAGAACAGTCACGTCCATTTCACCCTCTCCCTTCCAATTGATGCGGCTCGCTTGAACATTCCGGCGTTGCGGCAATTGCTTACGACCGTCCGCAATCGTACATAGTTCACCTAGCTTGACAGCCGCGCGGGGCGCTGCGTAGGCTTTGCCGCAGGTTTCCCTCTCCATGCACTCCGACGACTACGTGGGTTGGCTTGCCCTGGCGCTGACGCCGGGTCTTGGCGCACGCATGGCGGGCAAGCTTCTTGGCGAGTTCGGCAGTCCGGACGCGATCTTCAACGCCTCGCTCACAGCCCTCGAGGCCCAGCGCCTGCCGGCCGCTGTCGCACAGGCGCTTCATTCACGCCGCCCGCTCAGCGACGCAGCCAAGGAACTGGCTCAGGTTCAGGCGGCTGGTTGCCGATTGCTCACTTGGGATGAGCCGGAGTACCCGTCGCGGTTGAGGGAGATTTACGATCCCCCTCCGCTTCTGTATGTACTTGGGAATGTTGAGCTTCTGGGTCGCCATTTGATCTCCATCGTTGGCGCGCGACGCCCGACCCCTTATGGGAATCAAATGGCAGAGCGATTAGCCAGGGACCTGGCTGCCAGAGGTCTCGTCGTTGCAAGTGGGCTCGCTCGCGGCATTGACGCCAGCGCCCATAAGGGTGCTCTTGCTTCCGTCGGCGGCGCGACGGTCGGCGTCCTCGGCTGCGGTATTGACGTGATTTATCCGAAGGAGAACAAGAAGATCTTCGAGGAAATCCAGAAACGCGGCGCGATCGTCAGCGAATTTCCGATGGGCACGTTTCCGGCGCCTCAGAACTTTCCGATTCGCAACCGTATTCTGGCCGGGATGGCGCTCGGGGTTGTGGTCGTCGAGGGTGCCCAGTACTCTGGGTCCCTGATTACGGCGCGCCTGGCGATGGAGTTCGGGAGGGAAGTCTTCGGCGTGCCGGGCAATGCGACGCAGCCATCGAGCTTCGGCCCGAATCAGCTCATCAAGCAGGGCGCCAAGCTGGTGACGAGCTGGGAAGATGTTGTCGAGGAACTTCCTACTCCCGTGCGCGCGGAGTTAACGCCCGTCGAGAGCGCTTCCCACGAGCAGCGGGCTGCCTTGATCGAGGAGGGTCTTGCGCCGACCGAGAGGCCATTGTATAGCCTTCTGAGCGTGGACGAGGCGCGGCACGTGGACGATCTCGTCGAGAATTCGGGGCTAAGTTCCTCAGAAGTTCTGGCCGCCCTATTTGACTTGGAGCTCAAAGGCGTGGTACGCCAGTTACCTGGGAAGCAATTCTTGAAAGTCCTGTTGTAATCATCGCAGGCACAGCGGGTTAGGATGGTAGTTCTCCCACGGGATGGGAGAGCGCTTGGTTTCCGGCGCGGTTTTCAAAGCAATCGTTTCGTGAGGGAGCAGCAGAGGATATAGAGGAATGGCAAGATCGCTCGTCATTGTCGAATCGCCGGCCAAGGCCAAGACGATCAATAAGTATCTCGGCCGGGGCTACACCGTGAAGGCTTCTTACGGGCACGTGATGGACCTGCCGAAGAAGACCATAGGGATCCTGCTGCCCGGCGAAGAAAACGGAAAGAAGAAGAGTAAGCGCAAGAGCAAAGCCAAGGGAAAGGCTTCGGAAAGGAAAGCCGCGAAGCCGGTCGTGGTCACCGACGAGAATATCTTCGAGCCTACCTACGAGGTCATCCCCAGCAAGCTGAAGGTGATCGGTGACCTTCAGAAGGCCGCGTACGGCGCGGAGGCCATCTATCTGGCCGGCGACCCGGACCGCGAGGGCGAAGCGATCTGCGCGCATCTGGCTGAAATACTGGGTAAGCCGCGAAAGTACACCAAGGTTGTCGCCGAGGCGGTTGCTGAGGCGGACGGAAACGGGGACAAATCCGAAGCCAGCGCCAAGCCGGTGAAGAAACAGGAGAGCGAGACCCGGTCGGCTCCTCCGAAGATTTATCGCGTGATGTTCAACGAGATCACGCAAAAGGCGATCAAGGCTGCCTTCGAGCATCCCACCCAGGTAAACGAAAACCTGGTGGACGCGCAGCAGGCCCGCCGCGTGCTCGACCGCCTGGTGGGCTATAAGATCTCTCCGATTCTGTGGGACAAGGTTCGTCGCGGCTTGTCCGCGGGGCGCGTCCAGACGGTCGCGCTGCGGCTGATCGTCGAGCGCGAGCAGGAAATCCGCGCTTTCGTGCCCCGGGAGTATTGGACCATCCACGCCCTGCTCGGTGCAGGCGAGCCGCCTTCGTTTGAAGCCAAGCTCATCAAGTTCAAGGGAGCGGAACTCGAAATCCCGGACGAAGCCGAGGCACAGCGAATTCTCGCGGCCGTCGAGCATGCCATCTGGCAGGTCGTCGGTGTCACGCAAAAGGAAAAGCGCCGGTACGCTCCTCCGCCGTTCACCACGTCGAAGCTGCAACAGGCGGGCTACAACCGCCTGCGCTATACGGCCAAGCGCACCATGATGCTTGCGCAGCGGCTCTATGAGGGCGTCGAGCTGGGCAGCGAAGGTTCGGTGGCGCTGATTACCTACATGCGCACCGATTCAGTGCATGTCTCGAGCGACGCGCTCGCCCAGGTGCGCGGCCACATCGGCTCGAGCTACGGGCAGGGTTACCTGCCCGAGAAGCCGAATTTCTTCAAGTCCAAGAAAGACGCGCAGGAAGCGCACGAAGCGATCCGCCCGACCGATGTCGCTCGCACACCGGAAAGCGTGAGGCGCTATCTCGACGACGATATGTTCAAGCTGTACCAGATGATCTGGCAGCGCTTCGTGGCCTCGCAGATGGTGCCAGCCGTCTTCGACCAGACAACGATCGACGTGGACGCCAGTGGATACCTGTTCCGAGCGAGTGGTTCGGTGCAGAAATTCGACGGCTATCTTGCCGCCTACCAGTCCGTGAAGGAAGAGGAAGACAAGGACGACGAAGGCGACGCAGCGGGCAACCGGCTCCCTGTAGTCAGCGAGGGCGATCAGCTCCGCCTCGAAACAATCCGTCCCGAGCAACACTTCACCGAGCCGCCGCCGCGGTATACGGAAGCGACGCTGGTGAAGGATCTCGAGGAAAAGGGCATCGGCCGTCCCTCCACCTACGCCGCGATCATCTCGACGATCGTCGAGCGCGAGTACGTCAACAAGGACCAGGGCCGGTTCACGCCCACGCTGCTCGGCGAGAAAGTGAGCGACCTGCTGGTGAAGGCCTTCGAGGACATCTTCGATATCGGCTTCACCGCGCGGATGGAAGATGAGCTCGACGAAATCGAAGAGGGAAAACTCACCTGGCGCACGGCGGTGAAAGAATTCTGGGACCGGTTTGCGGTGGACCTCGTCAAGGCCGCTGATTCGATGGAGTCTTACAAGGCCGGCATTCCGACGGGCCAGAAGTGCGAAAAGTGCGGCGAGGGCGAACTGCTCGAGCGCATCAGCCGACACGGATTTTTCCTCGGCTGCTCGCGCTACCCGGAGTGCGACTTCATTCGAGATCTTGCCGAGCCGGGCGGTGCGGACGGTGAAGCCGAAGGCGGCACGGTTTATTGCGACAATTGCGGCAAGGAAATGGCCATCAAGCGCGGGCGGTTCGGCACATTTCTCGCCTGCACCGGCTATCCGGATTGCAAAACCACGCGGCGCCTCGCCAGTGGCACGAAGAAAGCGCTTCAGCCGGACGTGCTGCTGGACGAAAAGTGCCCGCTCGACGACGGACAATTGCTCCGGCGCGCGGGCCGCTTCGGCGATTTTATCGGCTGCCAGAACTATCCGAAGTGCAAGTACACGCGGCCGATCACGCTGGGGATCAAATGCCCGAAATGCAACGAGGGAGAGTTCGTCCGGCGCGGCTCATCGAAAGGACGCGGCCGCGGGCGCATCTTCTACGGCTGCAGCCGCTACCCGGATTGCGATTTCACCACGCCCTATGAGCCGATCGCCGAGCCCTGCCCGAAGTGCGGCGCGCCGTTCATCGTCGAAAAGCGCACCAAGCAGGGCAACTTCCGCGCCTGCATCCGCGAAAATTGCGATTGGGAAATCGCCGCGCCCGAGCCGGCTCCGTTCGTCCATCCGCAGGAGCCCGGCGCGGAGCCGCAACCCGTCGGTGCCGGCACCCCGACTCGATCCTGATTGGGGCTTGCTAGCTGGTTCTCGCCGCCCAAAACCCTGCGAAATTAGCCGCCCCGAGTCGTCCTTACCTTGGACGACTTTTCGTTCTAGCGAAAGGACTTGCACCCCGAAACGCAATCGTGTAAGACATTTCTTAGTATCCTAGTATTCTGCCCGGACGCACTCCCTCAGTTCACTCCGCACCACCGCTAGTGCATCATGGCGAGACGCCATTCGCTTACCACCTGTTGATCAACATACATGTGATATATTTTGGGTTAACTGATCCCTTCTGTTTATGGAGAATCCCTGCTGTGGCGGGTCACATTTTCGATCCAAATCGGCCCGAGCTAAGAGTAGAAACCTTTGAGGATTTAAGCGAGGCCGAATTGCGTCGCATGGCCAACGAGTGCTTCGACCGGGCCGAAGGGATTGGCCAAAATCCAGGGGCAATGGCTCACCTGCTTCGAGCCCAATTCTACCTGAGCGAAATAGACAGACGAAGACATGCGCAGGAGCGTGACCGCGACGAGCATAGACACGGTGACGAGCGGGCCGAAGACACCCGAATTGCCGAGCGGGATCACCTGATGGAGTGGATCGTGATTATCCTGATTGGCTTCGAGATTGTGATCGGGATATACGGCATAGTATTTGGAGTCATCGAGGGCAACAAGCAAAACAAAATCCTGGACGCGATGAAGACGGCGACGGAAGCGACTGCGTCAACATCGAACTCCCAAGCAGCCAAGCTGGCGGACCTAACCAGCGAAGAACGGAGGTCGGTGGACTCACTACAGAAAATGAACGGCCAGCTGCAATCCTCGATTCAACAGACCAGCAATATGGCCGCAGCGATGCAAAAGCAGCTAAAGATCCTCCAAGACGAACAGGCGGCGAGACAGGCCGAACTTGCGAGGAAGCCAAGGCTTGAACTGTCCGTCGAAGGCGTTCCCCTTATGAGCGCGTCCGGGGCTAGCTTCAAGGCGCATGAAGCCACGGATACGACTCTGGTATTCGGCATAACTCTAACAAATTCTGGAAGCGCCACGGCAAGCAGAGGACAAGTTCGCGTAATTGTATTCTCAAAAGATGTGAGCGTTACATGCGACGCCGGTTTTCGGACAATATTCGATGTGGACAACGACCAATCGCAACACGGAATTATCATCCCGTTCGATTACATCCGCCCGGGAGTCCGCATTCCGATGTCAATAACGTTCAATTACCCAGCGGGACAACAGCCTTTCCAAGTGTACTTCAACGTTGACGCCGATGAAATACCAACAGCGACGCCACTTGGCAGCTTCATTGCGAAACCGCTCGATAAATCCCAAGGGGGACAGACGCCTAAGTGACCGCCGAGAGCAATAGCCAATCGAGTTCACCGCAGCGATCGGGCCCAGTGGACGGCAGAGGCTGTGTCACCCGCATTGGCCAGCAGTCGTAGAGGTATTGCCAGTGTTCTTCGGCGCCGCCCTTGGGCGCGACGATGGCGGAACGCTTCAGATCGTCGCTAAACCGGATCGCGTACTTGGCGGGCGCGGGCGTTCCGGTTTGCAGCCACGCGCGCGCTGCTTCTTCCCTCAACGATAGCTCCATTGCACACGCGTACGACCTGCTTCCAAGGCCAGTTCCGGGTCCCCATACCAACCCTGTACTCGTGGACAGCTTGAAATTCCCGCCGCAATCCGGCACTGTGGTCTTGACGACGAAAAGTCGTCCGCTCTCTCGACGAGAGCCGAATGCTCCTTGAAAACTCGGTCTTCGACGACGGCCCGCAAGCGTTGGGATTCTTGCGTCCGACATGGAACCGGATGGAAGGGTCGCCTTTCCGCCCGGCTGGCAAACGGAAATCTCCCGCTGGCGCCGCCACGCAGCCTGCAAATTCTAATCGACATTCCGGCGATTAGAAACGCCCGCAACTCGCTGTAAATAAACGACGGGCACCGCTTCTAATCGACACAGTTAGGGGGGTAGGCAGATCAGGAAAAGATGCCGGGCTAGGCTAAAGGACCCGGCGCTACGTTCAAACCCTAAGTCTGCGCCGAGTCACGGCTCGCGGCAGTCGTGGTTGCGCACTCTTGTCACTCGGCACTGCCTTTCCCGTCGGTATTGCGCCAGCAATCGTAGAGGTACTGCCAGTGCTGGTCGGGGACGCCGCTGCGGCTGACGATGGCGTCACGCTTCAAATCGTCGGTGTAGCGAATCGAAAATTCCGCGGGCGGCGCGGATTTTCCCCCGAGCCACGCACGCGCTTTTTCCTCGGAGTGAATCACCACGGTTGACGCATCGCCCGCGGTCGCGGCCACGGCGCTTGCGCTTAACTGCTGCCGCAGGCAATCCTCCGTGGGCCCGCAGCAGGCTTTTGCGGACGGACTCGGCCGCTTGGCGCGGTTCGCGAGATTGTTGATCGCGGTCTTCAGCATCTCAGTCTGATTTTGCGGCGCGGGCAGGGTGCTCCAATATCGCAGGATCGGCGGCGCCGCGGGATCGCGCAGATTCTGGACGATCCACCAGTTCTGATTGCGCTGCGGATGAGCGTTGAATAGCCGCAGCACGCGAAACGTGTCGTCGTCCGAAGCCAGCCCGGCCAAATGGTAGAGCAGGTGGTTGTACACCCACGGATCGCGCGGCCGCGCGCCCGATTCCAGCCAGGCAAGCAGCGCGTTCAGGTTGGTCTCGTCCATATCCGGGCGGCCCGCCGCGTCGTCTTCCTGTTGCACGAGCAGCACGTTCGCCGGAATCCAGATATCCCAATAATCGCGATATTTGCGGCCCATTCGCGTGTCGAGGTTGCCGTCGAGCAGTTCCCACTGGACGTACTGCGCCGAATCCGTCTTCAGCAGGTCGAGCGCGGCGAGCGCGAATTTACCGCCCCAGCGGTCCCACGCGTCGATCACAATCTGGTGGCGCTCCCAGACGTTGTCCGTTTGCAGCGCCAGCCGCTTCCAGTAGTCCACGGTTTTCGCCGAGCGTAGCGCGAGCGATTTCAGCGCGATCACGTGCTCCATCATTTCGCAGTTCGACGTATTCGTATGGACGATGGCTTCGAGCGCCTGTATCTCCGCGACTTCCTTGTTGGGATCGATATTCGGCGCGAAAAATCCCAGCCAATAGGACGCCACCGCCGCGCGCTCGTTGCAGCCGCCCTGCACGATGGTGCGCAAATTATCCTGCGTGCGCTGCGCCGGAGGAATCACGCCCCAGCGGTCGTGCAGTTCCGATAGCGTGGGATAGTCCTCGTCGGCGAGCGCCGTTTCCGCGAGATTGCGGTTCGGTCCCTTTTCGGCGTACTGCTGGATCAGCCCGAGCGCGCGCGGAGTGCCCACGTTGCGCAGCGCCGAAAGCGCTACGCCGTGCTTGTACTCGCTGCCGGTCCACAGATGCTTTCCCAGAATGTCGACGGCCTCGTCCTGGTGCCCGCTCATCACCATCGCGTAAACCATCGCGAACACGGTTTCCTTGCCGCGAAAATCGGGCAGGCCAGGCGGAGGCTGAAAAGCGTTGCCGTCGCGCACGAGATGGGTCAGCACGCTGTCGAAGAGCTCGTTGTAGGGAACCAGGCCAAGGTTGTGCTGTTGTAGGACGAGCAGCGCGTAGCGCGCCAGAATCTCCGTGGTGTATTCGGTGTTCTGGTTCGCCGCGATTTTCTTGATCTGCTCGACGGTGATGCCCTGCGGCGCGCCGATCTGGATGGTGCGCAGCAGTCGTTGCGGCACGGTGTCTCGCGCGGCGGCCGCGTGTGGGAGAAACAGAAAAATCAGCGAGAGCGCCAGGCCGCCCATCGCCGAAACCGGGCGTCGCGCGGCGCCGCACTTCAAGGTTTGTCGTCCTTCTCCTGCTCGTGCACGCGATAGGTCAGGAAGATATTTCCGTCGAGATGAATGGTCACGTTTCCGAGCAGGTCTTGCGGCTCGGGAGCGCGCTGCGTGCGGTTGTAGCTGAATTGCCAGACCGCGCTGCCGCCACCATCGGGCCGAAGCAGCGTTTCCTCCGTGTGGGCGTTGAACGCCTGCAATTCGAGATCGGCGGGCGGCTTGTCCGTTGTGCAACCGGACGCGGCCGCCGGCGACGCGCACCACTGCTTCCACGCATCCGCCGTGCAGCGCTGCTGTAGGTCGCGCAGCTTCGCGTCGAAATCGCTCACGCGAAAGCGGATTACCGCCTCGCGCCGGTTGTAGTTGTTCAGCATGTTGTCGCCGAAGCGGTCCAGTCCCAGCTCGATCAGTTTTTGCAGGATTGCATCGACGGGAGCGTTCGCAGGGAACTCCACCTGCAGCCGCTGCACCACCTCAAAGGGCGGCTCGGGGTCTTCGCGGCCCGGCTGGGGAGTCTTGAGCGTGCGCACGCGCTCCAACAACTGGAGCCGGCCGTGGTTTTCCTCCACGTAAGCGCGGATCAGCCCGAGCTGCTTCTCGAGTTGGTCGATCGCATCCGTTGGCTTGAGGCCGCCGCTGGAAACGCCCCCAACGATGACGGCCTTGTCCGGCGTCATTTCGGCCGTGCAGGTCCCACTCAACTGGAAAATCTGCTGCGGCTCATAGCCGGCTTGCACGGGCACAATCGTCACCGCGGCTGGTGTCTTCTGCGCTCGCACAGCGCCGCAGGTGAGCGCAATCGCGAAGCACACGAATAAGAGGGAAGGTTTCAACTTACTTTTGTTTTACTGTGGCGGCGGTGGGCTGTCAACGATTGCCTCGCTGGACGTGAACCAAGAGTAATTCGTCCGCGAAGCGCCTTTCGTCCCGCGGGCAGAATCGCCGCGGGACGAAAACATCACTGCGCGGCTTTCGTCGCGGTTTTCACCGGGCGGGCGCCCGATGACGGCAGCGTCCACGCGTAGACGACGCCGTCGAGCGGCGTGATCACGTACTGCCGTCCATCTAATTCGTACGTTATCGGCGCGCAGGTGCCCGATCTTGCCGCATAGACGTGCCAGAGAACCGAGCCTGTGGCGGGATCGAGGGCAAGCACTTTTCCAGCGCCATCGGCCGTGAACAGCAGATGCCCGGCGGTGGTCAGGATCGACGGCCACGCGCCTCCGCCGGGGCTACTGATGTCGCGCGACCATCGGATTTTTCCGGTTTGATAGTCGACAGCCTTCAGCATCGACTTCCCATGCAGGATGAAGTCCCGCCCGCCCCAGCCTTCCACATGTTTTCCGGGCATCGTCACGTAATAGATGCCGGCGCTTTCCATCGCCGCCATGTAGAAAAGGTTTGTCTGCGGGTCGAAGCTCGGCGCCATCCAATTCGTCCCCCCAGCCGCGCCCGGCATCGCGAGCGCGCCGTTGAGTTGCGGCTCAGTCTCTTTTTTCGGGATGGGCTGGCCGCGCTCGTCGAATCCCGCAACCCAGTTGATCGGAATGTAGGGCTCGTGGACGAGCGCCTGACCGTTCGTTCGGTCGAGCAGAAAATACAGGCCGTTGCGGCTCGCCTGGGCGAGCATCTTTCGCGGCTTGCCTTTGTAGACGCCATCGATCAGGACGGGCGTCTGGACCGCATCCCAGTCGTGCGTGTCATGCGGCGACGCTTGAAAATACCAGGCCAGTTTTCCCGTGTCTGGATTGAGCGCCACAATCGTGCAGGTGTAAAGATTCGCACCCTGCCGCGCGTCTCCCGCTTCCACCGGATGCGGATTGCCCGTTCCCCAGTAGGTCAAATTAAGCTCCGGGTCGTACGTGCCCGTGATCCAGAGCGTGCCGCCGCCGCGCGTGATCACGTCGGTATCGTGCGGCCACGTGTCCCAACCGGGCTCGCCCTCTTTCGGCATCGCATCCCAGCGCCACTGAACTTTTCCGGTCATCGGGTCGAGCGACTCGAGCCAGCCGGGAATGTCTGCCACGTCGCCCGAGACCGCCACGAGCAGATGGTCGCGAATCACAAGCGGCGCCATGCTCATGAAAGCCTTGAACGCGATATCGGCCAGTTCAGTGGACCACAGCGTCTTACCGTTTCGCGCGTCGAGGCAGTAGAGATACCCGTCGCCGGTGCCGAAAAAGATGCGGTCCTTGTACATTGCGACACCGCGGCTGCCGCCGCCCAGCGTGTAGCCGTTGAACGGATGATCGAAGTGCCAGATCTGTCGGCCCGTGCGCGCATCGACGGCCCATGCCTGGTTCGAAACGGAGAAATAGAGGACGCCGTTCACTTCGAGTGGCGTGGCATAGACGGCGGGCTGCGCACGCGTCTGGAAAGCCCACGCGAGCGTCAGCGAGCCGACGTTGTCCTTGTTGATCTGCGTGAGCGGGCTGAAACGCCGTCCGGTATAGTCGCCGTTAAAGGTAGGCCAGTTATCCGTGGGAGGCTTCAGCAGTTTTGCGGGATCGAGCTCCTGCGCGGAAAGGCACGCAGCGCACGTCAGAATCAGCAGGAATTTCCTCATCGGATCCCCCCTAGGCCCCCAACAGGTCCGAGCGCCTGAGAGGATATGCCCGTTACATCCATTTGTCGATGGAGACGCTCACGCGGTAGCTTAAATTCCCAACCTGGAAGAACGGGTTCGTCTGTCCCCCGGCGACGACCAGGACGATGTTGTCCGCCTTCGGCCACCACGGGATCACCGTGTCCTCGGGGCACTTGTACCAGGTGGCGTACGGTTCCTCTCCCCGCAGCGCGCGCGGATAGTCGAACGTGTAGACGAACGCCGAGTCCCTGTAGTCCTTCGCCGTCCGCGTCGTATTTTTCCAGAGCCAGTCGACGAGCTTTTCCTTCGTGTCGTAGCCCTGTTCCACCAAACGCTTGGCCGTGAGCGGATCGCAGATCACCAGCGCGCCGAAGAGCCCTGCCAGCGTGTGGAAGATGTCGCTGATCTGCTCGTCGAACATCGGGTTCTGGAGCACGCCAGCGTGCTTCGCCCCGTGGCCCTGGCGCAGGTCTTCTCCGCTGAAAAGGCTCACCACGTTTTCCTCGGGTTTGAAACCCTTCTGCACGTGAAACGGCGTCCAGGGGCTGTCTTTCTCATTCTCCGCGATCACGATGTTGTTGTAGTTCGTGTTGTTCCCCTGCGAACCCAGGTACGTGTCGCCGGCGATTCCGCCGTTCCCCAGATTCTTGCCGATCAGCGTCCAAGCGCGTCCGATCGTCGCGTTGGGCTGCGCGAACGGACCCATTGCGCCGATCGTGCAGTTCATATTCAGCTTGTCGCGGATCGGTCCGTTGATCACCATGGAGTATGCGAAGGATGTCGTGGAGCTACCCAGCGCGGCCATTCCGGACGACGCGATCGCCAGAATGATCGGAAAATATTCGGGCTCGCATCCCGCCATCACCGCGTTCACGGCTACCTGCCTCACAGTGTATGTCCAGGGCGCAAAAGCTCCCGCCGCCATCTTGCCCACCACTTCATCCGGCTTGTGGCTCGTACCCTTCAACATCGCCTGGACTTTTTCCTCGGTGGGTATGATGACCGGCAGAAAGTCCGTCATGCCGTTGTTCAGGAAATGCTTTTGCAGATTATCCGCGGTGTCCGGACCGAACATCGGCGGCCCGACGGACACGTTCGCCATTCCCTCTTTCTTGTCTTCATCCGCTACGGGTGTGGTCAGCGCGTCGACGATCTCCTTCATCATCGGCTTGCCACTGACGGGATCGTTCCCCGTCACGTAACCCCAGAGCTGTTCGGGCGTTTTGCCCCACACTGGATGGGGCGTGAACGTAATGCGCGCGTGCGGCATTCCTCGCTTGCCGGCATTCGATCGCGCTAGGTCTTTGAACGCCTGCGTGACGACGGGAACTGCCGGAATCCCCATTTTTTCCATTGTTATGCAGTGACCGACGGTCGCTGGTGTGCAGCTGCTTCAATGGCCGACCGCCATGATCGCGGCGTTGCCCTTTGCCTTGATCTCTTTCCACAGCGCCGGATCGTCTTCCATATAGGAACCGGCCTTTTTACGGAAGACCACGGTGACGCTCGGCATGTTCTTGTTGAACCAGATCTGCATCTGTTGGAGAAGCAGTCCCCCGCCCATGAATCCCGTATCGACCAGATAGATCGTCTTTCCGTCAAGGGTGTCGAGGCGGGGCGCCATCGGCACGAGGCGCACGGGCGGCGGCGTGCCCTTCGGATTCGCCGCCATGATCTGGCCGACGTCCGACGGTTTTACGTTCTTGGGAGTCTTGTCAGCGTCGGCCGTCGTTGCCCCGGCCAGCAACGCCGGGGAAAGCCCGAGAAGTGACAGCAGCTTTCGTCTCTTCATGGCTTCACCTCGTTTTGTGCGCCCGTCTTATCGTGCTGGCCATTTGCTTCGAACTCTCTACATCCACTTATCGATCGAAATACTGACGCCGTAGCTCAAATTCCCCGCCTGCGGATACGCGTTCGTCTGTCCGCCGGTCACGACGATGTTGAAACTCTCCGGCCTCGGGAAGTGGGGAATCACGGCGTCATCCGGCAGCTTGTACCACGTGGCGTACGGCTCCACTCCTTGCAGCGCCCGTGGATAATCGAACAAGTAAGCGTAGTTCCGGCCCTTGTAGTCTTTCACCGTCTGCACCGTGTTCTTGTAGAACCACTGAATGAGCTGTTCCTTCGTGTCGTAGCCCTGTTCCTTCAGGCGCTTCGCCACCAGCGGATCGGCGATCACCAGCGCGCCGAAAAATCCCGTGAACGTGCTGAACAAATCGCTCAGCTGCTCGTCGAACTTTGGGTTTTCGTTCACGCTACTGCCGCGCGCCACCTGCCCCGGCACGACGCCCAGGCCGCGGAACAGGCTGACCACGTTTTCCTCGGCCTTGAAGCCTCGTTGCACGTGGAACGGAGGCCACGGGCTATCTCCCTCCGCCTCGGCGATCACGACGTTGTTGTAGTTCAGGTTGTTTCCGAGTGAACCCAGGTATGTGTCTCCGGGAATGCCGCCGTTCCCCAAGTTTTTCGCCATGATCGTCCACGCTCGTCCGATCGTCGCGTTCGGCTGCGCGAACGGGCCCAGCGCGCCGATTCCGTAATTCATGTTCAGCTTGTCGCGGATCGGTCCGTTGATAATCATGGCGAACGCGAAAGAGTTCGTCGAGCTGAAGAGCGCCGCGATCCCGGACGACGCGATCGCCAGTACGATCGGGAAATACTCCGGCCTGCATCCAGCCATCACCGCGTTGGCGGCTACCTGCCTAACCGTGTAAGTCCACGGCGGATACGCGCCTGCGGCCATTTTTCCGACGATTTCATCGGGCTTGTGGCTTGTGCCGGTCAGCATTTCCTCCACGGCTTCTTCGGTGGGAATGATGATCGGGAGGTAGTCCGTCATCCCGTTGTCGAGGTAATACTGCTGGAGATTCTTCGGCGTGTCCGGCCCGTAGGTCGCCGGCCCCGTAGACACCTGCACCATCCCGGATTTCTTTTCGTCATCGGTCAGCGGCTGGGTGAGCGCGTCGACGATCTCTTTCATCATCGGTTTTCCGCTCACCGGGTCGGGACCCTCGACGTAGGCGCGCAGTTCGTCGGCCGTCTTGCCCCACACCGGATGCGGCGTGAAGGTGATGCGCTCGTGCGGCATTCCCCTCTTCGCAGCATTCAATGTGGCGAGTTCCTTGAATGCCTTCGTGACCATTGGCGTGGTCGGGATGCCCATCTTTTCAACTGTTATGCAGTGACCGACGGTCGCTGGTGTGCACGTGCTTCAATGCCCGACGGCCATGATGGCCGCGTTGCCTTTCGCCTTGATCTCCGCCCACAGCTTCGGGTCGTCTTCCGCGTACGGCCCGGCCTTTCGCCTGAACACGACCGTAACACTCGGCATATTCCGGTTGAACCACAGCTCGACCTGCTTCAGGAGGGAATCCGAGCCATGGAAGCCGGTGTCGACGAGATAAACCGTCTTGCCCTCGAGCGTATCGAGGCGCGGCGCCATCGGTATGAGTTGAATGGGAGGCGGTGTGCCTCGGGGGTTGACGCCAACAAGCTTGTAGTCGTTGCTCGACTTGGCCTGCGCCGCTTTGGGTTGTTGCGCGTCGGCAGGCGTACCGGCCCAAATTGCCGGCGACACCCCCAGCAGCGAAAGCAGCTTTCGCCTGTTGATCTTCATCATCCCCCCTGAGCCCGCCTCCAACTTATAGTTCTGCAACGTATGGATTGCAAGCGGTTTGCGGCGTACGCTACCTAGACGGACGAACCTTCAGCGCGGTTTCTGAGGCCCAGTGAGAAAGCGGCGAGATTCTTTTTATCCGAATCCAGCCGCGTCTCTTGCGGGTGGGGATGAGGGATCTGCTTCTCGATCTCAGGTTCCTTTACGCCCACTGGTCGATCGAGATGCTCGCGCGGTAGCTCATATTCGCGACCATGTGATACGGATTAGTTTGCCCGCCGACAACCACGAAGTTGTACGAGTCGGGCTTCTGGTAGTAAGGCACCCGCGCGTCATCCGGAGTCTTCGGATCCGGCACCCAGCGGTTCGCAAACAGTGTGGATCTCGCGTCCTTCGCGGAGATCGTCTGATTCTTCTGGAGCCAGTCCGCGAGCTGCTCCTTCGTCTTGTAGCCCAACTCGACCAGCCCCTGCGCCACGAGCGGGTCGCAGACGATCAGCGCTCCGAAGAGCGGCCCGAAGGGTGTGCAGTTGTAGGCGATGGCCTCGTGATACTGGGGCACGGGTCTTACGCCCAAGCCGATGCCTCCCTGTCCTTGCGATATGCTGAACCCGACGAAGACGCTCACCACGTTTTCCTCGGCCTTGAAGCCCTTTTGCACGTGCAGCGGAGTCCACGGACTCGCCTGCTCGTTTTCCGGAATAATCAGGTTGTTGAAGTTGACGCTGTTCCCGAGCGTGCCCAGATACGTCTGCCCGGGGACTCCCGAATTGCTCAGGTTTCTCGACAACATCGTCCACGCACGCCCGATCGCCGCACTGGGCTGGGAAAACGGACCCATCGCACCGATCCCGTAATTCATGTTGAGCTTGTCGCGGATCGGCCCGTTGATCACCGCCGCCGTGGCGAAAGAATTCGTGGAGCTCGAAAGGGAAGTCAGCCCGGTCGCCGCGATCGCCAGCACGATGGGGAAATACTCGGGCTTGCATCCTCCCATCACCGCGTTGATCGCCACGTGCTTCACGGTGAACGACCAGTCCGGATAAGATCCCTTGGCCGGCGACATCTTGCCGACCACTTCGTCGGGTTGATGACTTGTGCCCTTCAGCATCGCGTCCACTCTTTCCTGAGTGGGCAGGACGATCTCCATGAAATCCGTCATCCCGTTGTCCATGTAATACTGCTGAAGGTTGTCAGCCGTATCCACGAATATGGGCGCACCAACAGAAGGCGTCACCGATCCTGTCTTCTGTTCCTCGGCCGTCAGCGGTTGCGTGAGCGCGTCGATCACTTCCTTCATCAGCGGCTTTCCGCTAACGGGGTCGTTCCCTTCGAGGTAGGCGTACATCTCCTCGTCGGTCTTGCCCCAGACGGGGTGCGGCGTAAAGCAGATGCGTTCGTGTGGCATGCCGCGTCCCGCGGCGTTCGACAGTGCGAGGTCTTTGAACGCAATCGTGACCATGGGAGCGGTCGGAAAACCCATCTGTTCGAATTTTATGCAGTGACCGACGGTCGCTGGAGTGCAGGTGCTTCAATGGCCAATCGCCATGATGACGGCGTTGCCTTTGGCCTTGATCTCCGCGTTTAGCTTGGGGTCGTCATCGGCAAACGCGCCGGCCTTCAACCGGTATACAGTCGTCACGTTCGGCATGTTCTTCTTGAACCATCTAGAAATCTGGTCCAGGAAGTGATCCGCGCCCGGAAAGCCGTCGGATACGAGATAGATCGTTTTGCCGTCCGGCGTGTCCAAACGCTTCGCCATCGGAACGAGCTGGATCGCAGGAGGTATGCCACGAGGATTCAGCGCCTCGATCTTGCCGGTGCCCGCAGCCCCTTTCGCGGCCTTGGCCTTCTGCTGTGCCTCGGCGCTCGCGCTGGCCAAAAGCGCCGGAGACACGCCCAGTAGCGACAGCATCTTTCGCCTGTTGACCTTCATGCGCTCACCTCTCTCCAATTCCGCCCGCCAACGCCCCTATTTATAGTCCCACGAGGGCCGGAATTGCAATTGACGATCCGACAAGGATCATCATCCTGACCCCGGCGATCTTGGCCGGTGAAGGATCTCTCTTGCGTCTTTCTACGTGTGTTTGGCGATCCCCGCCTTGTCACGATAAGCGCGCTATGCCTTCAGTGGATTGCTTCTGGGTGCGCTGTCGTCCGCCCGCAATCGGCAAACTCCAAACGGAGCTTCTTAGCACTGCTGCGTTCGGTTCAAGCAAAGCACACGGCGCAAAACGTGTTTGCGATGCTTGGCGTTTTCGCAGCCAAAAAGGAATTCCGTGCTGTATGATGGCCCGGCCAAGCAGCAGCTAAGTGAAAGCCAACCGGAAGGAATTCGCATGTCCGAGACGCCTGAAGAACTGGTTCTCGCCAGACGCAAGCGCTTGATGGATGCCTATGAGCTGAGAAAGCCGGATCGCATCCCCATCCGGCTGAACTTTGGATACATGCTGGCCAAGTTGGGCGGAATTAGCCACCGGGAGCTGGACAATAACCCCGAAGTGGCGCAAGAACTGCTGGAAAAGTGGGCTCTCTATTTTGCGCCGGACATGGCGGCGGGCTTGGGTTATTTCGTCTCCGCCACCAGCGTCATGTTGGGCGACCGCCAAACGCGATGGCCGGGCTACGGATTGCCGGACGACAAGCCCATGCAATACATCGAGGGCGAGTATATGAAGGCCGAGGACTACGACAATTTCCTCGACGACCCGACCAACTTTACTTTGCGGACTCTGTTGCCGCGAACGTACGAGAAACTCGAGGGGCTGGCCAACCTGCCCCGCCTTTCGATGCTGGTGACCGGCTACCCGGCATTCGGGGGGCTGGCGATGGCGCTCACCCATCCCGACTTGGCCGCATCCATGCAGGTTCTCGCACGCTTGGCGAAATTTCAATCCGAGAGAATTCTGCAGATGCGGAAGAACACGGAACGGATGGCCGCGCTCGGCTTTCCGGCGGGAGTCGGCTCTGGGATGGGAGCCTTCGCCTTGGCGCCCTTTGACTTCATGAGTGACACCCTGCGAGGCATGCGTGGCATCTTTTTGGACATGCACCGGCGTCCAGATAAACTGCTGGCTGCGGAAGAGAAAGCGCGGCGCATCTGCGCCGAGGCAGCCATCGAGTCCTGCCGGCAAACGGGCGGCAAATTCGTGTTCATCCCTCTGCACCGGGGGTCGGATGGATTCATGTCCCTGCGGCAGTTCGAGACGTTTTACTGGCCGCAGCTGAAAGGGCTGGTGAACGACTTGGTGGATGCGGGCCTCATGCCAGGGCTGTTCTATGAGGGCGTATGGAATGAGCGCCTTCACTACCTCCGCGAATTGCCCAAGGGGAGGACTACCGGCCATTTCCAAAGCACGGACATCTCCAAGCTGAAGGAAATTGCCGGTGATGTGTTGTCGATCTCCGGCTGTTTTCCGGTCTCGCTGCTGCAAGTGGGGCCGGCGGAAAAGGTTCGCGAACAGACCAAGAGGTATTGCGAAATTCTTGGCAAGGGCGGCGGTTTCATCATGGCCGCCAATTCCTCGATGGACGAATGCGATCCCCGTCTCGTGAAAGTGTGGGTGGACGCCACCCGGGAGTACGGGGTCTATTAGTCTTCGTCGTAAAGTCGGCTAAGCGGGAGGCTCACTCCGAGATGCTGGGGATATCGGGAGCCGAAGGATCTCTTCTGCGCATTTCTACGCCCACTTATCGATCGAGACGCTCACGCTGTAGCTGAGGCTCCCGCCCTGGAAGAACGCGTTCGTCTGCCCGCCGGCCACGACGACGTTGATATCGTTGAGATGCGGCCACCGCGGGATCACCGCATCGTCGGGCATTTTGTACCACGTCGCATACGGCTCGAGCCCCTTCAGCGCACGGGGATAGTCGAACCCGTAGGCAAAGTCGCGGCTCTTGTAGTCTTTCACGCTTTGCGTCGTGTTCTTGTAGAGCCAGTCGATCAATTTTTCTTTTGTGTCGTAACCGCGCTCTTTCAGGCTCTGCGCGATCAGCGGATCGGCCACCACCAGCCCGCCGAAAAACCCAGTGAAGACGCTGAATAGATCGCTGAACTGTTCCTCGTATTTCGGCGTGTCGGTGCTGGTTCCTTTCGCGCCTTGTCCCGGCACAATGCCGAGACCGCGGAACAAACTGACGACGTTTTCTCCGGCCTTGAAGCCTTTTTGCACGTGGAAAGGCGCCCACGGGCTCGCGGCTTCGTTTTCGGCGATCACCAGGTTGTTGTAATTCAGATTGTTCCCCTGCGATCCCATGTACGTGTCGCCGGGAATTCCGCCGTTGCCGAGATTTTTCGATAGCAGCGTCCAGGCGCGCCCGATCACGGCGTTCGGCTGCGCGAACGGACCCAGCGCCCCGATGCTGTAATTCATGTTCAGCTTGTCGCGGATCGGCCCGTTGATCACCGCCGCGTACGCGAACGAGTTCGTCGAGCTGAATAGCGAGGGCGTTCCGGACGATGCGATCGCCAGAATGATCGGAAAGTATTCCGGTTTGCATCCCGCCATCACGGCGTTTACGGCCACTTTCCTCACCGTGTACGACCACGCCGGGTACGCGCCCGCGGCCATCTGGCCGCACACCTCGTCGGGATCGTGGCTCGTGGCCTTCAGCATCGCCTCGACTTTCCCTTCGGTCGGCAGAATGATCGGAAGGTAGTCCGTCATCCCGTTGTCGAGATAGTAGTCCTGCAAGTTGTCGGCCGTGTCGCTAAAGCTCGGCGGTCCCACCGAAGGCGCAATCGTTCCGGTCTTGCTCTCCTCGGCGGTTAGCGGCTGCGTCAGCGCGTCGACGATCTCCTTCATCATCGGCTTCCCGGTGACCGGGTCCGGTCCCTCGACATACGCGCGCAGTTCGTCCGGTGTCTTGCCCGCGACAGGATGAGGTGTGAACGTGATCCGCTCGTGCGGCATTCCTCGCTTGGCCACGTTCAGGATTGCCAGGTCCTTGAAAGCTCTGGTTACGAGGGGAGTGGTGGGAATTCCCAGCTTTTCGACGCTTATGCAGTGACCGACGGTCGCTGGCGTGCACGTGCTTCAATGGCCGATGGCCATGATCGCGGCGTTGCCTTTTTCCTTGATCTCCTTCCATAGCGCGGGATCGTCTTCCGCGTACGGCCCTGCTTTTCTCCTGAAAACGACCGTGACGCTCGGCATGTTCCGGTTGAACCAGAGTTGTATCTGGTTCAGGAGCATGCCTCCGCCCTCAAAACCGGTATCCACGAGATACACGGTCTTTCCTTCCAGAGTGCTAGGCCGCGGGGCCATCGGAATCAGTTGGACGGACGGCGGAGTCCCTTTCGGATTGAGCGCAACAAGCTTGCCCGCTCCCGGCGCGGCCTTCGGCGCCTTCGCATGCGCATTCGATTGCTGTGCCTCGGTTGTCGCGCTGGCCAAAAGGGCCGGTGACATGCCGAGCATCGACAGTATCTTTCGCCTGTTGATTTTCATGGATACACCCCGGTTCCAGCGACGCTCACCTTATAGTTCCGCTGGGTGTTGATTGCAAGTGTTTGAAAGTCGAGGAGGGAACAGAAATGTAATCGGCGGCCAACGACTTGTCGCTGGCCGCCGCGTTGTCTTAGTTCTTAACTCTCTCAACTCGCCTTTACTTCTGCTGATTCTGCATTGTCGGTGCTTGCGGAGCAGGCGCTGGCGCTGCTCCGCTCGGCGGAGGGCCAAATCCTTCTACGGCTCCAGAAGGCCGCGCAGGGATTGGCACGTTGCCATCCAGCGCGAACGTATAGATCCTGGCCTTGCCGCCGCGTCCCGAGAGAACGGAAACGTACTGCTTTCCATCCACCATGTACGTTGCCGGATTCGCGAACCCTTGCATCAGCTTTGCCGACCAGAGTTTGTCGCCCTTGTCAGCGCTCAGTGCGACAAGTTCTCCGTCGTTCGACGCCGCGAACACAAGGTTTCCGGCCGTCGTTAGCGTGCCTCCGCCGTTCATCAGGTCGGCGCGCCAGACCTCCTTTTCCGTGACAGGGTCCCAGGCAGTCAGAAACCCATGGTTCAACAGCGGGGCTGGAGCCGGCTGGCCGGGAGCCGGCGGAGGCGCCGGGCGAAACACGATTCCCCAGTTGTAAACGCCAAGCTCGGGTTTGAATTCCTTGTCCGAGATGTAGCGGAACGTGCTGTCGAGCGCCGGAATATACACGAGCCCGGTGTCCGGGTTGTACGACATCGCTTGCCAGGCGTGCCCTCCTGCGGGGCCGGGCGCCACTACGACATCGTTGGTTTCGTAACGCATGCCCGGAGCCTCGTGCGGACGCCCGGTCTTCGGATCAAGTCCTGTGGACCACGTAACCTTCACGTACGGCGCACCCGAGATGAATTTCCCCGTCTTGCGGTCCCGCACGTAGAAGTAGCCGTTCTTGGGAGCCTGCATGATGACCTTGCGCACTTTCCCGTTGATCTTCAGATCCGCAAGCGTCATCCCCTGCGTAGCGTCGTAGTCCCAGGTGTCCGCCGGTGTGCTCTGGAAATGCCAGACGTACTGGCCGGTATCCGCTCGAAGAGCCACAATCGAGCACAAATATAGATTATCCATGCCCTTCGGGCTGCGAAAACCCTGGACCCACGGACCGCCTTGGCCTACGCCGAGGTAGACCATATCGAGTTCGGGGTCGTAGGTAATTCCGTCCCACACGTTGCCGCCCCCGCCCAGTTTCCACCATTCGCCCGACCACGTCTTGGCGGCAACCTTCAGGGCCTTGCTCTCGAACGGCTTTGATGGATCGCCCGGAACCGTGTAGAAGCGCCAGAGCTGTTTGCCCGTTTCGGCGTCATAGGCCGTCACAAAGCCGCGAACGGCATATTCTCCTCCGGCGTTGCCGATGATGACCTTGCCTTTGGCGATCCGTGGAGCTCCTGTGATGCTGTAGTCCGCGTTTTTGTCGACGGTCTGAACCTGCCATACGACCTTGCCGGTTTCCGCGTCGAGCGCAACCAGCCGCGAGTCGAGCGTGCCGACGTACACTTTCCCATCGTACAGCGCGGCTCCGCGGTTCGCGGGGCCGCAGCAGACGCTCGGCCCCGTGCGAACCTTATTGGGATTTCCCACCGATCCCGGCGGAAAGTTCACATGGTTGATCTCAGGATCCCAGCGCCACTTTTCTTTTCCCGTACCTGCGTCCAGCGCGACGACAACGCTCCATGGCAGCGTTGCATACATAACCCCGTTCGAGATGAGCGGAGTGGTCTCCACCGTTCCCCGGTCTGAGCCGGTGTCGTAATACCACGCCAGCCCCAACCGCCCCACGTTGCTCGCATCAATCTGCTTGAGCGGGCTATAGCGCTGCTCCGAGTAATCGCGCCCGTTCGTCAGCCACTCGTCTCCGCTCTGGGCGGCATTCCTCAGCGCATTGTCGTCCACACGCGAGGTTTGTGCCACGGCGCCCGAGGCCCATAGAGCCGCCATGGCAGCCAGGAGACAAAGCTTCTTTCCGGTAAGCATTCGCATTCCCCATCCCCCTTGGCGCGTTTTTACGCACCAATCACCAAACAAAGCCGGGCGTATCTTTGCTCATCAGCGGGTGGGATTGCAAGTGTCTGGAAGGTAAGCTGCGAGGAGAGCGAATCTGCGGCCGGCGAAGTCTGGCCGGCCGCAGATTTCTTCTGTTTACGCCCAGTCGTCGATCTTTACGCTGAGCCGGTAGCTCATGTTCGCCAACTGATGATACGGGTTCGTTTGGCCGCCGCAGACGACGAAGTTGTAAGCGTCCACCCTCGGCCACTTCGGTATTACCGAGTCGTCAGTCAGGTTCGCTGCCTCAGGGCCTCTGGGGAGACCGCTGAAGAGCATCGACTTGACGTCCTTGACCGTTACCGTCGTGTTCTTCTGCAGCCAGTCCGCGAGCTGTTCCTTGGTCTTGAAACCCAAGTCTCCCAGCCCATTGGCCACGAGCGGGTCCAGGATGAACAAGGCACCGAAAAGCGAAGCGAACGGTGCGACGTTGGCGGACATCGCCACGTTGTACAGCGGAATGGGTTTCACGCCCAGACCTTTGCCGCCCTGTCCTTGCGTGATGTTGAATCCGAAGAAGAAGCTGAGCACGTTCTCCTCGGGTTTGAAACCCTTCTGCACGTGGAATGGCGGCCACGGGCTGTCCTTCTCGTTCTCCGGAATGATCAGGTTGCTGTAGTTGATGACGTTCCCTTGCGAGCCCATGTACGTCTCGCCCGCGATGCCGCCGCCGTCGAGGTTCTTGGACATAAGCGTCCACGCGCGTCCGATCGTGGCGTTCGCCTGGTTAAAGGGTCCCATGGCGCCGATTCCGTAATTCATTTGTAGCTTGTCGCGAATCGGCCCGTTAACGATGACAGCGGATACAAGGGAGTTCGTCGAGCTGAACAGCGCGGATATGCCCGTCGAACCGATCGCCAGAATGGTCGGGAAATAGTCGGGGATCGCTCCCGCCATCACGGCGTTCACCGCCACTTGCTGGACCGTGTACGACCACGGCGGGAAAGCGCCCTGCGCAGGCGTCATCTTGCCGACAATCTCATCCGGCTTGCGCTTCGTTGCCTTCAGCATCGCGTCCACTTTTTCCTGTGTGGGCAGGGTGATCGGCATGAAGTCCGTCATGCCGTTGTCGAGGAAATACTGCTGCAGGTTGTCGGCCGTGTCCGTGAACGTAGGCGCACCCACTGGAGGCGTCGACGTTCCCGATTTCGATTCATCCGCCGTAAGCGGTCTTGTCAGCGAGTCGACTACTTCCTTCATCAGCGGCTTGCCGCTCACCGGATCGTTTCCGTCGAGGTAGGCGTACATCTGCTCGTCCGTCTTGCCCCACACCGGATGCGGTGTGAAGCTGATGCGCTGGAGCGGCATACCTCTTTTTGCGGCATTGGTGAGGGCGAGATCCTTAAACGCGATCGTCACCATCGGAGCGGCGGGAATACCCATCTTTTCGAGAGCTATGCAGTGACCGACGGTCGCTGGGGTGCACGTGCTTCAATGGCCTATGGCCATGATGACTGCTTGGCCCTTCGCCTTTATCTCCGCGAATAGTTTCGGATCGTCGTCCGCGAATCCGCCGGCTTTCAATCGGTACACGGTGGTCACGCTGGGCATGTTCTTCTTGAACCAGATCGAAATCTGGTTCAGGAAAGCATCCGCACCCGGGAATCCGTCGGACACGAGGTAAATTGTCTTGTCATCCAGGGTGCTCAGCCGCGGCGCCATCGGTATCAACGTGATCGGGGGCGGCATGCCTCTTGGGTTCAGCACCGTGAGCTTGGCCTCCGCCGCAACGCCCTTCGCGGTTTTCGTCTTTGTTTTCTTAGCTTGTTCCGCCTCGGCGGTTGCCCCGGCCAAAAGCGCGGGAGACATTCCCATCAGCGACAATATGTTTCGCCTGTTGATCCTCATGGACGATGTGTCTCCTTATGATTTCGCGGCACTTCACAACATTAGGGACGTACCTCGCCGCCCTCCGGTTACGCCACACTTGCGACCCCCAACCTTATCGCCACTGGAGGCGGATTTGCAAGCAACCCCGGCAGACGTGTCGCTCGCAATTAACTACTAGAACCCCCTTGCAACTAGCTCTCTTCGTGCTAGGTTGAAATCCCCAAGTTGGGTTCCTGGGGTTGCCATGATCGAACGCGAAAAACTCGAAGCGGACGTCCTAATCATCGGTGCGGGGCCTGGAGGCCTATCGTGCGCCCTACACCTCGCCAACCTGATCGAACAGCACAACGAGGCGAGGAAATCTCCCGCGCTCTCGGCCGAGAATATCTACGTCCTCGAAAAGGCGCGCGAAATCGGTGCGCACCAGCTTTCCGGCGCGATCATGGACCCGCGTGCGCTTCGCGAACTCGTTCCCGACTTTGAAAAGACGGCGCCACTCGACACGCCCGTCACGGGCGATGATGCCCACTACTTCACGGAAACGAACTCGTTCAAGCTCCCCATCACGCCGCCGCCCTTGCGGAACCACGGCAACTACGTCGTCTCGCTCAACAAGCTTGTGAAATGGCTCGGCGGCCTCGTGGAAAAAAAAGGCGCGAATCTCTTCACGCAATTTGCCGGGAAAGAGCTGCTCTACGAGAACAACGGTATCGCGGGCGTAATCACTGAGGACAAGGGCGTCGACAAGAATGGCAAGCCGAAGGACAACTTCACCCCCGGCTACGAATTGCGCGCCAAAGTGACCGTCCTTGCCGAGGGCCCTCGCGGCTCGCTCACGAAAGATTTGGTGAGCCGCCTCAGGCTCGACGGCCTGAATCCACAAGTTTACGGCATCGGCATCAAGGAATTGTGGGACGTGCAGCCCGGGCGTATCGCCACGGGTTACGTCGCGCACACGCTCGGCTGGCCGCTCACCTCGGATCTTTACGGCGGCGGGTGGATCTACGGCCTGCGCGACAACCGCGTTTCGCTCGGCATGGTCGTCGGCCTCGAATACCACGATCCGCTTTTCGATCCGCACGCCGCGTTTCAGCAGTTCAAGACGCATCCATTCGTGAAGAACATTCTCGAAGGCGGCAAACTCGTCCGCTACGGCGCGAAGACGGTCCCCTACGGCGGCTGGTATTCGATGCCGCGCAACTACGTCGATGGCGGCCTGATCGTCGGCGATTCGGCGAGTCTCCTGAACTCGCAGCGCCTGAAGGGAATCCACACCGCGATCAAAAGCGGCATGCTCGCCGCGGAAACGATCTACGAGGCCCTCTGCGCGGGCGATACATCCGCGAACACCCTAGGAAAGTATCCCGAAAGGATCGAGCGAAGCTGGCTCAAGCAGGAGCTCTGGGCCGTGCGGAATTTCCATCAGGCATTTCACGGCGGCCTCTGGAAGGGGCTTGTTCACGCCGGCTTTCAATTCGTCACCGGCGGCCGCGGCTTGATCGATCCGATGCGCACCAAGGCGGGCTACGAGGAGTACGCGAAACTCAATCGCGATTCCACTCTCGTCGAGCAATCATCGCGCTTCAAAGGCGACGGCACTCTCACGTTCGACCGCCTCACCGACGTGTATCACTCCGGCACGCGCCACGACGAAGACCAGCCCTGCCACCTCGTCGTGCTCGACCCGAACATCTGCAGCGGCCGCTGCGTCCGCGAATTTGGCAACCCCTGTCAGTATTTCTGCCCGGCCGCTGTCTACGAGATGACCAGCGAACAGGGCGCGCCGAAACTCAAGATCAACGCTGCGAACTGCGTCCACTGCAAAACCTGCGACATCGCCGATCCCTATCAAATTATCAATTGGGTCCCGCCCGAAGGCGGCGGCGGGCCGAACTACGAAGGAATGTAGTTCGTTTTCCTCCCCGTTTCGAGGCACAAGCCCCGCGCCCTGTACCAGTTACCAGGAAGCACATTTTGCCCCTCCTGTCCCTCCGTACCATTGAAGCAATGAAGCTTTTCTGACGATCCTCTTAGCGGGGGTAGTTCGCACGTCGGGTTCCGTGGGCGAAATTCTTACTGGGGGGATTTCCACATGAGAAAGCCGTGGTGGCTTTTCGTGGCGGCCTGTCTGTCGATGGCCTCGGCGTCGCGCGCGCAGGTGAACATTCTCGAAGAAGGCTTCGGCCCCGCTCGAAATACCGCAAACTTGAATGAGACCACGCTCAACACCTCGAATGTGAATTCCGCCGGCTTCGGTCTCGTCATGGCGCTGCCGGTGAGTGGGGAGATATACGCCCAGCCCCTCGTTGTCTCCGGCGTCACCATCAATGGAAAGACGAGAAACGCCGTGTACGTCGCCACGATGAACGACGTCGTCTACTGTTTTGACGCGGACACCGGGGCATCGCTCTGGTCCGTGACCCTCGGCACGCCCGTGCCGAGCCCCACGGGAAATATCAACGGAACGCTCGGAATCGAATCGACGCCGTACATCAATCTCTCGACCCAAACGATCTATCTCGTCACCGACACTCTCGAGCAGGAGAACCCGACTTTCCGCATTCACATGCTCGACATCACCACGGGTGCGGACAAGGTTCCTTCCGTCGTGATCGCGGGAGCCGTGCAGGGTACCGGCGCTGCTAACGTCAACGGAACGATCACCTTCAACGCGGCGATCGAAAATCAGCGGGCCGGTTTGGCGTTTGCGAACAACATGATTTTCGTCGCGTTCACCTCCTATGGGGACTCCGGGCCGTATCACGGCTTTCTCTTTGCCTACGACGCCCAGACGCTCTCGCAGGCCGGTATCTTTTGCGATTCGCCCAACGGCGCGAGCGCGGGGATCTGGATGTCGGGCCGCGCGCCTGCCGTGGACTCGTCCGGAAACGTCTACCTGATCACCGGAAACGGAGACGTGGACGACTCGTCGAATTTCGGCGAGTCCTTCCTCAAAGTTTCCACGGGCCAGGACACATTCAATCTCAGCAGCTACTTCACTCCGTCCGACTGGGCCGCCTTGAACGCGAACGATGCAGATCTCGGTTCTTCGGGTCCCATGCTGATCGGCAATTTCGTGGTCGGCGGCGGCAAACAGTCCATCATTTACCTGCTGAACCAGTCCGATCTCGGCGGGCAGGTGCAGGGGGACGCGCAGGTACCGCAGTACTTCATGAACAGCGGCGGCGGCTACATTCTTTCGAATCCCGCATTCAATCCCCAGACCGGACTCTATTATCTCTGGACCGGCGGCGGGAGAAATCTGAACGCGTATCAGTTCAACGCTTCAACGAACCTGTTCAACACGACTCCTGCGGTTAGTTCTTCCGTGACGAGCCAGGCCGGCTCGCAGGGCGGCGCGCTCAGTATTTCGGCGAATGGATCCACCGCCGGCACAGCCATTGTCTGGGCGAACATCCCGTCCGGCGCCTACGGCGGGACGAATGACGGCGTGCCAGGTGTTGTACGCGCGTTCGACGCGAGCACTCTCGTCGAATTGTGGGACAGCAATCAGAATGCGGCGCGGGACTCGATCGGGAACTGGAGCAAGTTCCGTCCACCGGTCGTGGCAAATGGAAAGGTGTACGTCGGAAGCGCGTCGGGATTCCTGGCTGTGTATGGGCTGCTGCCTGCGGTGCATCTCACTTCTTCGGCGACGTTCACCGGCACAGACATAGCCACGGAGGGGAATTGGGGCAAGTCATACGGCGGCGATGGGTATGTTCTTCTGGCGTCAACGAGCTTGCCGGGCTACGCCTCGTTTGTCGTCAAGAACGGATCGATTTGGACCTGGGCGTCCACCACGTCCGATCCTAGGGCAATCAGCGGTCAGGCAAGTTGTTGGTACGCCGCCGGGACCCCGATGAATTTCGACATCAACCTCACGGATGGCCAAACCCACCAGATTGCCCTCTACCTGCTGGATTGGGATGCGCGAGGGAGATCCGAAAGCATTGCCGTAACGGACGCCGCGACCGGAACCGTCCTGAATTCAGTGATGGCGTCGAGCTTTTCCAATGGCGTCTACTACCGCTGGAACGTGAGCGGCCACGTCGTGATTGTGGTGACTCCCGCTACCGGCCCGAACGCCGTGGTCTCGGGAATTTTCTTCGGCACGGCTACCGTGCCGACCGCGACGGCGGTGTTTGTGAAATCCGACACCACTAGGCAGGGAAACTGGCAGACAGCGTACGGCGCGGACGGCTACTCTCTCGCGGCCGCGACGCAAAGCGTTCCGTCTTATGCTGTGCTGACTCCCCAGAATCAGGCCATCTGGACCTGGGCGACCGGCACGTCCGACCCGAGGGCCTTGCAAACGGGCACCGGCGCAATCGCCGCGGCCTGGTACAACACTCCCAGCCTCTCGTTTGATCTGGCGTTGTCCGGCGGCACGCACCAGGTCGCCCTCTACGCCTTGGATTGGGACAGCAAAGGCCGGGCCGAAACGATAACCATCACGGACGTGACCACCGGCATCCTGCTGGATACCGAAGCTGTTTCCAGTTTCAGCAGCGGAGTCTATCTCGTCTGGTCGATCTCGGGACATGTGCTGATCACCGTCGCCGGCACCAGCGGTCCCAATGCCGTGGTCAGCGGTGTCTTCTTTGGCGTGGGCAGTTCGGCCGGCAGCAGCTCGGGAAGCGGCGGCAACACGGGGAGCCTCGCGGGATCGATCCTCGTGCAGTTGCCTACGGGCGTCACAGCGGCTCTGCCCAGCAATCTGACGATCGCGCCCAATCAGAGCCAGCAGATTACGGTTACGATCACCAACGGTACCGCAACTTCCGTTGCCGTAACGACCACTCAGCAGTAGCCGGGCAACATCACAGAGCCGTGCTCATTTTGCGAGCGCCAGCCCGCGCTCACTACTGCTTCGCGCTGGTCCCGCCCCCGAAAAAGCTTTTCAGCGCGGACCAGAAGCCGCCTTTCTTTTTCTTCGTCTCCTGCTTTGCCTTTTCCACTCCCAGTGCGTGCTGTATTGCCCCGACGAATTCCGGCGGCGAGACGTGGCCTGAAAATCCCCACTCCGGGGACACCTGCGCCTCGCGTATCAGCAGTGTCATGTCCGGCGTCGGATCTTCCGGCGGCTCGGGCGAATTAGCCGAGAACGTAAGCGCGGGCAGGGCAGCCGTGTACACCGGCGGCGACACTGCCGGGGCTGCGCCTGCTGGCGTCTCGTTCATGGGCGGCACGACGGGATGCGCCTCGGTCACGCTCGCCGGCACGCTGTACTCGATGGGTGGCGGCGGAATGTCCGCCTCGGCGTTTGGTTCGGCAGCCAGCGGAGCCTCGAGCGCCTCTTCGATTGTCGGTGGCTGGGCCTCGAGTGGCGCCCAATCGGGCCGCACAGGTGGTGCGGGTGCGGCCTCCGCGTACTCGGGAATCGCCGCGGGCGGCGGAGGCTGCACCTGCTCCCGCGTCACCGCGCATTGGCAACTTCCCGGCTGCCCCGCCACCGGAACGAGCTTCCCCGCGTTCAGGAAAAACTCTCCCGCCTGCGGCACGATCAGCTTTTCGCCCGTGAACTGATGCTCGAGCTGGATCGCGCCGCTGCCAGCCAGCACGCACAGCGAATCGTCCAGGTTCAGCCCCACCGTGACGTCGCGCGCGCCGCCGCTGATGTCCAGCGGCGTGCCGATGATAGTCGGCGTGAAAACGCGTAGCGCCGTCTTCGCCGGCAGTTGCACGCGCATGCGCCCGAAATTCAATGCCAGCGTGATCGCGTCGCCCGTCTGCAGGACGGTGATCTTCGCCGGGCCGCAGATGTCCACTTCGCCTCCGGCAACCAGCGTCATCTCGGCCTGTCCCGAATGTACGGTCACCACGCTGCCGTTCGAAACGAAGATCCCCGGCGTCGCGCTCACGTTGCTGCTGGCTGCCGTCCCACCTTCGACGGACACATCTCTGCCTTCCACCTGCCCGATCGTCCCCGGCGGCGCTTCCTCCGCGCGCGTCAGGATCGGCAGGAGCGAAATCATCCCGAGCATCAGGCCCGCAAGAACGCGCGCGAACGGCCACGCACCGATAGCGCCGCGCGCGAATTGGAACGGAACACGCATCGAGACCGCCTATACTATACAGCAGTGGAACACGCCCCAAAATCCGGCTCGCCGCGGCAGGATGGCGGAAATCCCGGTGCGGACTCGAGCGTTGCCGCGGGCATCCCGCTGCCGTACCTCTCTCCCTGGCGTAGGAGGCAGATTCCCGTCATCGCGTGGGCCGTCTACTGGTTCATCCGGCTCATCGGTCCCACCCTGCGCTTCGAGGTGGTCGGCGTGCACAACGCCGTACAGATTCGCGACGCAAAAGAGCCGGCAATAGGAGCTTTCTGGCACCGGTGCATTCTTCCCGCGGTGTGGTTTTGGCGAAACCGCGGCATCGTCGTGCTGAACACGGTCAACTTCGACGGCCAGTGGACCCGCCGCGTCATCGAGCGCCTCGGCTTTGGCACCGCGCAGGGCAGCTCGACCCGCGGCGCGATCGAAGGACTCTCTGCCATGGCCCGGCACCTCGAGGCGGGAACCAACGTCGCCTTCACCATCGACGGCCCGCGCGGCCCCCGCTACGTTGCCAAGCCGGGTGCCGTGATCCTCGCGCGCCGCACGGGCAAGCCGATCTCTGTTTTTCACATCGGCCTCAGCCGCGCGCACACTTTCAAGAAAGCATGGGACCTGTTCCGGCTCCCGTATCCTTTTTCTCGCGCGGTGATGTTTGTCGCCCCGCCGATTCGCGTTCCGATGGATGCGGATAGCGATGTGATGAAACAGAAGCAAGCCGAAGTCCAGGCCGCCCTCGAACGCGTTCGCGATCTTGCCGAATCGTGGTTTGGATTGACCGAAGAAGAGCGCGGCCGTCTGCGCGACGAATGGCGCGAGCCGGACCTGCATATTGGGTTAGCCTGACGGCTAATGTGGGGCGAGATCGCTCTTGTGTTTTCGAGGATAGAAACGGGCGCCGCTAGACTTCGCCGAGCTTCACCGCAACGTCCATTTTCTTCCCGTCGCGCACGATCGTCAGCGTGACGGTATCGCCCGGCTGCGCGCGGTTCAGCAGTAGATTCAAATCCATCTGACTCGTCACCGCTGTTCCATCGATCGCCACCAGCACGTCGCCGCCGATGCGCAGTTCCTGCAAGCCCGCCAGCACCACGTGGTCGCCGCCGCGAAGCCCCGCCTGCGCGGCCGGTCCGCCGGGAGTCACGCGCTCGATCAGGATGCCCTGCTGCACACCCAGATTGAGCGCATCCGCGAGCCCCGGCCAGATCGCGCGGCCCTCGGCGCCGAGCGTTGCCCGCCGGACGCGCCCTTTTGTGATCAAATCCTCGGCCACGCGGCGAGCCGTATTGATCGGAATCGCGAATCCGATTCCGGCGGTCGTCCCCGTCGGCGCGTAGATCGCGCTGTTGATCCCGATCACTTCGCCGTGCGAATTCAGCAGCGGCCCGCCCGAATTGCCACGATTGATGGCGGCGTCGGTTTGGATGGCCTCGTCGATGAACGTGTTGTCGCTCGTCTGCACCGTGCGGCCGAGCGAACTCACCACCCCGGTCGTCAGCGTGCCCTGGAACCCGAACGGGTTTCCGATTGCGAGCACGCGCTGGCCCACCAGCAGGTTGCGCGAATCTCCCAGCGGCAGCGTCGCGAGCTTGCGGCTCCCCGGATCGATCTGAATCAGCGCGATGTCGTTCCGCGTGTCCGCGCCGATGTACTTCGCCTTAAAGCGCGTCTGGTCACCCAGCGTCACCTCGATCGTCTGCGCTCCCTCGACCACGTGGTAGTTCGTCAGGATGTGCCCGTCGCTGTCGATCACGAAGCCCGAGCCTGCTCCTTCGACCGGTACAGGATTGAAGAAGAAGTCGTACTGCACCGTCCGCGTGACGATGTTGGCTACCGCCGGCGCCGCCTGCTTGTAGATGCGGACGTTCTCCTGCTCGATCGGACCGAGAGCGCCGTCGGACGCTGGCGCGAGCAGCGCGGCCACCGATCCGGGCGTGTGTTGCCCGTACCGCGACCCCGCCCAATACGCGCCAAGCCCGATGATCAGGCCGATCGCCAGCAGCCGCCACGCTCCCCGCTGCTGTGGAGTCATCCTCGTACTGCCTCCGGACGCACGCGCTTCACGAAACGCTCCTCGTCGCCGCGGCCGCCTGCTTCAGCTTCGCCACCAGCAGCACCACCTGCTGCTCCGTTTCCTCGATGGAACGCGAGCAATCGATTACCTCATCCGCCAGCCGCCGCTTCTCGTCCATCGGCAACTGCGACGCGATCCGGCGCTGCGCTTCTTCCTCCGAAAGCCCCCGCTCTTTCAAGCGCTTGAGCTGCTGCTCGGGCCGGCACCAGCACACGACCACGCGATCGAAATTCTCGTTTAGGCCCGCCTCGAGGATCAACGCCGCGTCCTCGAAAGCCATCTCCGGGGCGCCCGGGTGGTCGAGTGCCGTGAACCATTTCACTGAAATGTCGCGGATGCGGGGGTGCAGGATTTGATTCAGCCGCGCGCGCTTTTCGGGATCCGCGAACACGATCGCGCCGAGCTTCTTGCGATCCACCGCGCCGTCCGCTCGGAGAATGCCTTCGCCGAATTCGCGCACGACCTCATGATAGGCGTCCTGCCCTGGCTCGAGGAGTTCGTGCGCCAGCGCGTCCGCATCGAGCACCGGATAGTCGTGGTCGCGCAGCATGGACGCCACCGTTGATTTTCCCGAGGCAATCCCGCCGGTGAGTCCAACGCGCAGCATCAGGGGCGGGACGACGCCGCCGCGGGCGCGCGTGCGCCGCGCCGCATCCGGGCGGCTTTCACGGTATTGCTCATCAGCATGGCGATCGTCAGCGGGCCCACGCCACCCGGCACGGGCGTGTACGCTCCGGCGACCTCGACGACATCCGGGTGAACGTCCCCGACGAGAATCGAGCCTTTCGCCCGGAACGATGCGAGCTTTGCGGGAAACTTCGCGAAGATTCGCTCGGCCTCCGCGGCGTCTTTCACCACGATCTGGCCGACGTCGATCACCGTGGCGCCCGGCCGCACAAAATCCGGCGTCACCATCGCGGCCTTTCCGATCGCCGCCACAATGATGTCCGCGCGCCGCGCAATTCCCGGCAGATCCTTGCTCTTCGAATGGCAGATCGTCACGGTCGCGTTCGCGTGCAGCAGCAGCAGGGCCATCGGCTTGCCGACGATATCGCTGCGCCCAATCACCACGGCGTTCGCTCCTTCGATCGGGATATTGCTGCGCTTGAGAATTTCCATCACGCCCGCCGGCGTGCACGCCACCAGCCCCGGCCGCCCCGCCACCAGATGTCCGACGCTAACGGGATGGAATCCGTCCACATCCTTCGCGGGGATGACGGCGTCGAGAATTTTCTTCGAGTCGACCTGCTTGGGCAGCGGCATCTGCACCAGAATTCCGTCCACGTCATCCCGCTGATTCAATTCATCGACCACGCCGAGCAATTCTTCAGTGCTGATTGTCGCGGGCGGCGTCAGATAGAAACTCGCCAAGCCGAGCTTTTCGCACGCCGCCACCTTGCTGTTCACGTAGAGCTTCGACGCGGGATCGTCTCCCACGCGCACCGCCGCCAGGCCGGGCCGAATCCCCGCCGCCGCGAGAGCGGCGATTTCCGTCTGCAACTCCGCGTAGATTTGATCTCGAATGGCGTTGCCGTTCAGGATTCGTGCTGACAATGAGGGCTCCCTGTTGTGGTTTTGTAGCCGGTCCGAAATTGCAATCATAGCATACGCGATTCTCGGCGCGCCCAATCCCGGGAACGCCAATCTCCCGGTTGGCGACAGGCCACGCGCCAAGGGCCGCCTTACCTTAGATCGTCGCCGTAAATTTGGGGACGGCCGCGCCTTTTGTGCATGGGGTGAGGGATAGCGTTTGCTTCCGCTGTCGCGTGCAGTCGCACTCGCTCCCGCGCAGCGAACGAAAACAGCCGTTGTACAATGATGTCTGCCGTCGATGACCTTGGAAGGAAAACAAAGATGATCTTCGGCGAAATCTCCGAACGCAAGCAGCTCGAACATGCCATGCGCGACGCTGGGCGCCTGCCACCCGGACAATCCCTCACGCTCAAGTGGCCGGTGCTGCACGTCGGCGAAGTGCCGCGCTTCGATCCGCGCGCTTGGGACTTTCAGATCACGGGACTCGTCGAGAAACCGCTGCGCCTCAAGTGGGACGAGTTCACGCGCCTGCCGATAAAGGAAGTCACCGCGGACATGCACTGCGTCACGCGCTGGAGCCGCTTCGACGTGCGCTGGGAAGGCGTGCCGTTCACCGAGGTCGCGAAGCTGGCCGCGCCGAAGCCCGAAGCGAAATACGTGATGGTCCTCGCCGAGCAGGGCTACACGTCCAACGTCCCACTCGATGACCTCATGCGCCCCACAACTCTTTTCGCGCTGAAGCACAACGGCGAGCCGCTCCCCGCCGATCATGGCTATCCGCTGCGCCTCGTCGTGCCGCACCTCTATGCGTGGAAGAGCGTCAAATGGGTGCGGGGCCTCCAATTTATGCCGCAGGACGCCCCCGGCTTTTGGGAAGAGAACGGCTACCACATGCGCGGCGACCCGTTCAAAGAGCAGCGGTTTTCGGGAGACTAAGGCCGGAGCGATTGTCACTGCTGGATGAAGCTGCTAGGCTGCTTGCACTCAAGGAGACAGGATGAAAGTCGCAAAGGACATTACCGAGCTGATCGGCAAGACACCACTCGTCCGGTTGAACAAGGTCGCGGAAGGCTGCAAGGCGACTGTGCTGGCGAAACTGGAGAGTTTCAATCCGAATGCCAGCGTGAAGGACCGCATCGGGGTAAGCCTGATTGCTGAAGCCGAGAAGGCGGGGAAGATTCATCCCGGCAAGACGGTGCTGATCGAGCCGACCAGCGGCAACACGGGAATCGCACTGGCGTTTGTGGCCGCGGTGAAGGGTTACAAGCTAATTTTGACGATGCCGGACACGATGAGCCTGGAGCGCCGCGTGCTGCTGAAAGCGTTCGGAGCGGAAATCGTCCTGACGCCCGGGCCGAAGGGCATGAAGGGTGCGGTGGCGAAAGCCGAAGAATTGCTGGCGGCGACGCCGAACGGCCACATCCTTCAGCAATTCGATAATCCCGCGAATCCCAAGATTCACTTCGAGACGACCGGTCCGGAAATCTGGAACGACACGGACGGCAAGGTCGATATTCTGATCTCCGGAATCGGTACGGGCGGGACGCTGACCGGCGTGTGCCAGTACATCAAGCCGAAGAAGCCTTCCTTCAAGGCCATTGCCGTCGAGCCGACGGAAAGCCCGGTACTCTCGGGCGGGCAGCCGTCGCCGCACAAGATTCAGGGAATCGGGGCGGGATTCGTGCCGAGCATTCTGCGGAAGGACTACATCGACGAGATCGTGCAAGTGTCGAGCCAGGATTCTATCGAGATGGCTCGCCGGCTGGCGCTGGAAGAAGGGCTGCTCGTCGGTATTTCTTCGGGCGCGGCGGTGATCGCGGCGCTGCAGGTGGCGCGGCGTGATGAGAACGCCGGGAAGATCATCGTCGTTGTGCTTCCGGATTTCGGCGAACGGTATCTGAGCAGCATCCTGTTCGAAAGCTTGAAGAACGAAGCGCAGCAACTGACCGCCGCGCCGATGTGAGCGGGGAGGAAGCAGTGTCCGGATCGATACGAGAGGACATCGCGTCGGTTTTCGACCGCGACCCGGCCGCCAAGTCCGTCCTCGAAATTCTGCTGTGCTATTCGGGGTTGCACGCGCTCTGGTTCTATCGCCTCAACCACTGGCTGTGGAACCATCGTATGCGCCTGCTTTCCCGCTGGCTTTCCCAGGTGGCGCGCCTGTTGACCGGGATCGAAATTCATCCGGCGGCGCAAATCGGCAGGCGTTTGTTCATCGACCACGGCATGGGCGTCGTTATCGGGGAAACCACCGTGATCGGCGACGACGTGACCTTGTATCAGGGTGTGACGCTCGGCGGAACCGGTAAGGAAAAAGGGAAGCGGCACCCCACCATCGGGAATAGCGTTGTGGTCGGCGCTGGCGCGCGCATCTTGGGCAACATACGAGTCGGAGACAACTGCCGGGTGGGCGCGGGCTCCGTGGTGCTCCGGGACGTACCCGATAATTCCACGATCGTTGGCGTGCCCGGCCATATCGTCCTGCGGGCCGGCCAGCGCGTCGTCATCACCGACCCGAAGCAGATCCAGGATCCTCTGTCCGAGGCTCTCGCCGCGGTCGCAACCCAAGTGAAGGACCTGAAGGAACGTCTTCAGAAGCTGGAGGGAGGCGAGCCCGCCGATTCACGCGCCGCGGACGAACTCCAGGCCATCATCGACTACCAGATTTAACCCTCTCGCCTCACCTCTTACGCCTTCATATACCGTCAGCGCGTCATAGTGACTCTTCCGGCCCACCCGCCTGCCTTCGGCCCGGATTGCCAGATGAATGATTAGTGGACTACCATTTCGGGCCATACTGGGGCCATGCACAGGAGGCTCTGCCATGACGCGAACGGCTCTTCTTTCCTTGTTTGTCAGTTTCGCCATGCTTTCCGTCCCGTCCGTGATCGCTCAAACGCCCGATCAGGCCCTGCATGCGCCAAGTGGCGGCACGCGGATGACCGTAATCAGCATCTCGGTGCCGCCGCTCCCCAACGCGCCATTCACCGCCACCGTCAGCACCGAGTGGCGGAGGACCCTCGACGACGGCAGCTCGGTCACGATCAAGAATCACCGCACGATCGCCCGCGACAACAGCGGCCGCGTCTTCCAGGAACGCCGCAATCTCTATCCCGACGGCGATCCTCGCGAATCCCAGATCCGCCAGCTCGAATTCGCCGATCCGCGCACGCACGAGATCTACTATTGCTGGCCGGCGGCCCAAACCTGCGAGATACACGACTATTTCCGAAGTACCGCCGAGCCTCCGCCGGTGCCCGCGGGCCCGCTGGATGGAGGGAAGCGATTTTTGACGCGCGCAGACCTCGGCACAGATACTGTCAACGGCATCGAAGCGATCGGGACGCGTGAGACCACGACGATCGAGGCCGGCGCGATCGGCAACGACCGGGCCATCGCCATCGTCAAGGAATTTTGGTATTCACAACAACTGGGAATCAACTTGATCGAAAAGCGGCACGACCCGAGCTACGGAACCCAGACTTTTGTCGTCAGCCAGATCAGTCTCGGCGAACCCGACGCAAGGCTTTTCGACATCCCATCCAACTTTCACATCGTCGACACGCGCCGGCCGGACCAGCAGGCTGCGGACGGCGGCAGTAATTGATTTTCGGTGCCGGCTAAAGAGGGGTGTCGCGCTCGATCGCCAGATCTCCCGCCTGCGAACTCAACGATGGTCCTCTTCGTCCTCGTCCACCGTCATCAATTCCAAAACAAACCTCACCGGGTCACCCTCCGCCAGCTTCTTGCACAGGCGGAGCAACATCTCCTGTTCGCGCTTTCCGAGCACGGTCATCCGCGCCCGGATCAGCCTTGCGTGCAGAGGGTATAGCTTCGCGATCAGCTTTCGTCCCTCGGGCGTCAGGTCAATGGCGATTTTCCGGCCGTCTGTTTCGTGCGCCCGGCGGAGGACGAGGCCGTGTTTCCCAAGACCGCGGAGCACCACGTGGACGCTGCTGTCGTATCTGAAAATCCGCTGGGCGAGGTCAGCCTGGCTCATCGGGCCCGCAAGCAGCAGCGCCTCAAGGACGTGGTACTGGCTTGGGGTCAGCCCGAATGAGCGCAGTTGATTTTCCAGAAGCAGGTCTATGGTCTCGTTCGCGTGCACGAGGTAGTTGTAGGCTGCGACGGCCCGGTCTCTCTTGTCTTTTTGAGTTTCTGCCATGGCGAGTTCCTGCCAATTCCCACGAAGTGGTCTGATGCCGCCAAATCGTGTCATTTAAGGGGCGTTGAGGGGCCTAAAGTGGTTCTAGTTATAAGGAACGAAATCGTTCGAACTAGAAGGAGTTTCTGTGGACTTTACGCGCGTGCCGCTGCGGCCGGGTAGTGTGAAGCGAAGACGCCCCGACTTTAGTCGGGGCGTCTTCGCTTTCGAGCATCCGGCGCCTAGCTGCTAGTAGATGTCGTACTGCTCCCAGTGGAGGGTCGGATCGGCCTGGATGATGACGCTCTTCTTCGTCCAGCGCTCGAGTTCCTCGATGAGCCCGGACTCGCGGGTCTTGAAAGACTTCGCGATTTCGGGATGGACGCGAAGCGTCAGGCTGCCGGACTCGATCTCCGGCGCCATCTTGCGCGCCTCGGTCTGAATCTCGTAGCAGAGCGTGGGAACGGACTTCACCATGCCCGAGCCGACGCAGTAAGGGCACGGCTGGCAGAGCGTCCGTTCGAGCGCCTGCTTGGTGCGCTTGCGCGTGATGGCGATGAGGCCGAACTCGTTGAAGCGCAGCATCTTCGACGGTGCGCGGTCGGCCTTCAGGGCATCTTCGAGCGCGGCCATCACTTTTTCGCGGTTGCGCCGTTCCTCCATGTCGATGAAGTCGATGATGATGATTCCGCCGAGATCCCGCAGGCGCATCTGGCGGACGATCTCCTTCACCGCTTCGAGGTTGGTGCGGACGATGGTGTCTTCGAGGCGATTCGAGCCTTTGCCGACGAATTTTCCGGTGTTCACGTCGATGGCGACGAGCGCCTCGGTGTGGTTGATGACGATGTAGCCGCCCGACTTCAGCCATACCTTCGGCCGCAGTCCCTTGTCGATTTCCTGCTGGATGCCGAATTCCTCGAAGACTGGGTTCTCTTTCGTGTAAAGCTTCACGCGGTTGACAAGCGTGGGCTGAAAGCGGCTCATGAAATCGACGACCTTCGTGTACTCCTCCTCCGTGTCAACCCAGACGGCCGCATAGTCGGAACTCATATGGTCGCGCAACATGCGCTCGACCAGGTTGAGATCCCGGTGCAGGATGGCGGGGGCCTTGCGCTGCTCGGCGCGGGATTTTATTTCAGACCAGGTGTGCGTGAGGAACTCGACATCGGCACGCACTTCCTCGGGCGCGGCGCTGGCGGCCGCGGTGCGGACGATAAAGCCGCCGCCCGCTGTGCCCTTCGCGTCATTGACGAGATGGCGCAGGCGCGCGCGTTCTTCGGCGGACGCGATCTTGCGCGACACGCCGGTGTGGTCGAGCGTGGGCATGTACACGAGGAAGCGCCCGGGCAGTGCGACGTGGCTGGTGATGCGAGCGCCCTTCTTGCCGAGAGGCTCTTTGGCGATCTGGACGATGATCTCCTGGCCCTGTTTCAGGAGGTCGGCGATGAGTTGCGGGCGGCGCGGCTGGGTGCGGTGATGACCGGGCCCGTGGCCGTGCTGCGGGCGGCGTCCGCGATCTTCGCGGCGCCCGCGGTCGCGTCCGCCACGGCGTCCGGGATGCTGCATGCGCGCGCGAAAGTCGTTGCGAACGCGGGCGTTCAACGGCTGCTGTCCCTGGGAGAGAGGAACCCCGCCAGGAACCGGCAAGTCGCCCTCGCTTGGAGGAACGCCGGCTTCGGTTTCGAGCGCATGTTCGGTTTCCGTAAGCGACTGCAAAGCTTCCTTAGACTCCGCCTCAGCGTCCGCTTGGTCCTCGGCCGCGGCTTGCGCCTGGTCGAGCTCATGCTCGGACTCCGGTGGAGGCGCTATCATTCCCTCCGTCTCGGCTTCCTCTTCTTCTTCCTCGAGTTCCTGTTCTTCAGCTTCGGCCTCGGCTTCAGAAAAGCCGGCGTCGCCGGCGGCTTCTGCAAAGGCCCTGTCCTGCGCCTGACGAGCCAGTTCGTCGCTCTGCGCTTCGGCGACGTGCTCGGCGAGGGCAGCAACTTCTTCATCGCTCATATCCGCGGCGGCGTGATTTTCGTGCGCGCCTTCGGCTCCGCTGATTCCCTGGGGTTCCCGATTTTCTTCCTCTGTTTCTTCTGTCTCTTCGCGCTCTTCATGCAGTGCGGGCGAGGCCGGTACCACTGTCTCGGGAACGGTCGGCGCCGCGTGCTGAAATTTCGCGAGCGTCTCGCCTGGCAGAGGCTCGAGGCCGGATCCGAACGAAGAACGGAATTCGGTGCGTGCCGGAGGTTGAGTTTCAGCGACCGGTTCGAGCGGTGCGGGCGAACTCGGCGCGGGCGATTCCTGCACTGGCTCCAGCGCGGCGCTCGATGCTGCCGCGATTGGCGTTTCCTCAATGGGCGCGGCACCGAGCGGCGGCTCTTTGTACTTTGCGAGAGATTCTCCCGGAAGAATGATGGAAATGTGGCCTTCGGGAGCGCCAGGTTCACTTGGACGTTCCTCATACGGGCGAGGTGACGCGTACTTCGACTGCGGCAACTCGCGCCCGTAGCGGCTGTCGCCGCCGCGCCCACCGCGATCGCGCCTGCCGAAACGTCCGCCGCGGCCCCGGCCACCACCACCGCCGCCGCGCCTGCCAAAGTCGCGCCCGCCGGTACGGGGGCGACCTTCGAAGCGGCCACGATCGGGCGAAGAGGTGTTCAATGCCGGCGGATGGACAGGGGGCTGTGTCAGCGCCAGCGGGCGTGCTTCTTCCGTCGCGGCGGCTTCGAAGGGCGCGCTCGCAGCAGCCGGCGCGGGCTCGACGTCGGAAGGCTCGATCGGGGAGGCTGCGGGGAACACCTGGCCGCCCTGATCTTCCATCTTCTGAATCTTTTCCTCGGCGGTGGTAACGACGTGCTCGTCGAACTCTTCGATGCCTTCGAGGAAGTCGCTGACGTAGAGGAAGGCGTCGCTATCGAGGCCGATTTCCACGAAGGCCGACTGCATGCCTGGCAGCACGCGCGTCACGCGGCCTTTATAGATGCTCCCGACTAACGCAAACTCTTTTTCACGTTCGACGTAATACTCACAAAGCTGACCTTCTTCGAGAATGGCGACCCGCGTCTCGTGCGGGTTCGCCGATATAACCATTTCCTTCGACATGGAAAAACTCCTCATGGGGCATCGGTACGCGGCGGCGCAAACGTGCGCGCGCGCAATCGGCGTGGCGGAAGGGAAAACTTCGCTCGGGCCACGACGGGCCGCCCAGGAAAGAACCAAGTTGTAGCGGGATCACTTTCCTCAACTCGATGCGCCTTCACTCAAAGCTGAATTCCGGGTCCCGAAAGATCGGGACGCGGGCACTAATTTGTTTCCGGGCTAGTTGACGAAGCGCCGCATGCGGACATTCATCACCAGGCCCAAAGCCAAAAACACGAAAGCTGTTGCCGAACCACCGTAACTCATCAGCGGCAAGGGAATGCCGGTGACCGGCATGTATCCAATCACCATGGAAGCGTTGACCAGAACGTGGAAGCCCAGGATTGCAGTGACTCCCATGACGACGTACATTCCGGCCTTGTCTTTCGCTTTCTGCGCGTTGTCCACCAGCCGCAGAATCAGGCCCAAGTACAAAAGCAGAACGACGCAAACTCCGATGAAGCCCTGTTCTTCCGCGAGCGCCGCCAGAATGAAATCGGAATACCGGACGGGCACAAAGCCCAACTGGTTCTGGCTGCCCTTGCCGAATCCCTTGCCCCAGAATCCGCCCGAGCCCACGGCGATCTCGGATTGCAAAATCTGATAACCGGCGCCGCGCTGGTCTTCCTCCGGATGAAGAAAAGTCTGGATGCGCTGTTGCTGGTAGGGCTTCAGGTGCCGCCGCATGTTCCAGCCGAGCGGAACCAGCAGAGCGATCACAATCAAGCCGATTGCCAAATGTTTCCATTCAATGCCCGCGAGGAAAGCTCCGACGACCGCGACCGGAACCAGCACCATCGCGGTTCCCAGGTCGGGCTGCTTCAGGATCAAGGCCATGGGCACGACAGTCAGAAGTCCAATCTTGGCCAGATCGCGAAGCGTTAAGCGGTCCGTGCGCACTTCCGTGAAGTAGCGCGCCAGCACAATGATTATAATCAACTTCATGATCTCTGACACTTGAAAATTGACGCCGCCCCCCAGGGAGATCCAGCGCTTGGCGCCGAGGCGGGAATAGCCGATTACCAGCACGCCCACCAGACCGACCACGCCGATCACGTACAGAATGGGAGCCTGATCCATCAGCGTGTGATAGTCGACGCGGGAGATCAGGAACATTCCCACCAGGCCGATCCCAATCCACATCAATTGCCTCCACTGCATGCCGGCCATGCCGCTGGCGTGCGTGGAGGAATAGATCTCGAGGACGCCCATGGTACAGATGGCGCCGACAATGCCCATGAGGACCCAATCGAAGTCGTGAATGTGCGGGCGGTCCTTCATGGCCGTGGTGCTCCTTGCGCGACCACCGTGGCCTGAGAGGCTTCCGGTGAGGCGTCGTTCTCCGCAGTCGAGGGCGGCGGGGTCAGGCGGCCGTTTTTCTTGTCGTAGTAGGCTTTCACAATGTCGCGCACGACGGGTCCCGCTGTCTCCGCGCCGAACAGCTTGGTATTCTGGACGAGCGCGGCAACGACAATCTCCGGATTGCGCCGGGGGGCAAAGCCGACAAACCAGCCGCTGTTCCTGCCCTTGCCCAGGCCGAGACGGCTTCCGGTCTCGAGGCTCATCAACTGCGCCGTGCCCGTCTTTCCGCAGAACTCGACGTTCTGCAGCTTGAGGGCTCCTCCCGTGCCGCCTTCATTGACGACGCCGTAGAGCGCTTGGGTTACCTGTTCGACGGTATCTTCCGAGATCGGGAAGGAATCGACCTTCAAATTCTGCATGTCTTTCAAGAGATGCGGCTGAACGAGATTTCCGCCGCTGGCCACAGCGGCGACCATGCGCGCTTCCTGGACCGGCGTGACGGTCAACGCTCCCTGGCCGATGGCCACGGAAATCGTCTCGCCCGCGTACCACTTGTGATGGTAGACCCGCTGCACCCAATCCTCTGAGGGAACAATTCCCGATACTTCGCCGGGGAGGTCGATTCCGGTGCGGTGGCCCAAGCCTAGGCTCGACGCATAGTAGGACATGCGGTCGATTCCGAGACGCTGTCCGACGTTGTAGAAATAGACGTCGCAGGAATGCACGATAGCCTGATGCAGATCGACCGTACCGTGGCCCTGCTTTTCCGCGCAATGGAATGTGCGGCCGTAGAAGACCGCGTATCCGGGGCAGTACGCCGTGAAGGTCGGGGGGATGGCTTTGGATTCGAGCATGGCGGTAGCCACGACGATCTTGAAGACGGAGCCCGGCGCGAGCTGCGCCTGAATCGCGCGGTTGAGCAAGGGTGTTTGGGGATCCGAATTGAGAGCGGCCCATTCCTTCGGCGGAATGCGAACGGCGAAGTCACTTGGATCAAACGCCGGGCGGCTGACCATGGCGAGGATTTCGCCGTTGCGGGCGTCCATGGCGACGATCGCACCCTCCTTGTCCGCCATTTCCGCTTCGGCGACCGCCTGGAGGTCGTAGTCGATGGTGAGCTGAATGGGCTTGCCGGGAATGGCTTCGACGTCGTCGAGGGTGCGCATCATCTTGCCCACGCTGTTGACGACGACGCGGCGCATGCCGTCGGTGCCGACAATCTGCTCGTTGTACTCCTTTTCGAGGCCGGCCTTTCCGACGATGTCGCCGGGACGATACTTGTCCGGATTCTTCTCGAGGTCCTGCGGCGAAACTTCACCGACATAGCCGACGGTGTTGGCGAGCATCTCTCCGTGCGGATAGCGGCGGCGCTGAACCATCATCAATTCGAGGATGGGGATATCGGCGCGGTGCGATTCGACGAAGGCGATGTCCGCTTCGGTGGCGGCGGGCTTGATGACGATGGGCTGAAATTTCGGCTCGTACCTCGCGGCATCGATCTGTTGCTGGAGATCCTCGTGAGCGATTCCCAGGCCGTCCTCGATCAGGGGAAGGCTTTTCTCAAGCTGCTTCGGATCATCGCGGAGCAGGAGGATGCTGAAGGAGGGATAGCTATCGACGAGCACGCGCCCTTCGCGATCGAGCATCGCCCCGCGCGGTGCAATGATGGGGATGTAGCGGATGCGGTTGCGCTCGGCGAGATCGGCAAAATGTCCGGACTGAACGACTTGCAGCTTCCAAAAGCCGACCAGCAGAGATATCACAAGCGCCACGGAGATGTAGGAGAATAGGGCAAGCCTTCCCTGCGGAACCTTCTGTTCGTTAACACTCCAACCTGCCAAGGAAACTCCTGCGCGAGGACGACCGGGCCCTTTACGCGCTCTTCCCCATCCGGCACCCGAAGAGGCCAGGGTGCATCTAAAGCTACCATCCGGCACGTGTGGCCTGCAACGGGCCATGCCTTTGTCGTCAACGGACAGTCAACAGAAGGCAAAGCGAACGCCGGTTTCGAGTGATTTCAACAGCCGTCCGAAGCGTTCACTTTTCTTTCACACGCTATTTACAGAGACCGAGTAGCTTCACGCCCCGCAGTAGAACCGGCACGAGGAGGACGCATGTCCAGAGAAGCGGCAGAGCACCACCATAAGGCGGCGGAGCACCACGAACACGCGGCCCGGCATCACCGGGAGGCCGCCCAACACCACGAGGCGGGGAGCCACGAGTCCGCAGCGCATCACGCGCATACGGCTCAAGGCCACCTGCACCACGCAACGCACCACGCGGCCGAAGCGGCGAAGTTGCACGCGGAGCATCACGGCCACAAGGCGAAGGCAGCGGTTCAGTAGCGGCATCGGGGCTTGGGGGCGTTGCACGCGGCTTATCCGGCAGGGCGAGACATTTCGGATTATTCGATTTGCAATTCTGAGGCGAGGTGAACAATGGCTACGGCGACGGGAACATCGGTACTTGACGCAAAGCTGGGGGCAGGCAGCGCGTCGCGCGCGGGCAAAATAGGCGTCCTGATCTTCGGGGTCGCTCTTGTGATCGGGTTCGTCTACGCAGGCGGCCACCTGTTATCTGATCTCGCGGAAATCCACGCGACGAGCTACTTGCCGTTCGTGCTGCTGGGAATCGCGCTGCTGGTGGCGCTGGGATTCGAGTTCGTGAACGGATTTCACGACACGGCGAACGCCGTGGCCACGGTGATCTACACGCACTCGCTCGAGCCGCACGTGGCGGTGGTGTGGTCAGGCATGTGGAACTTCATCGGCGTGCTGGTCTCGAGCGGAGCGGTGGCGTTTGGGATCGTATCGCTGCTGCCGGTGGAATTGATCCTGCAAGTGGGAAGCAAGGCGGGGTTCGCGATGGTGTTCGCGCTGTTGGTGGCGGCGATTGTCTGGAACCTGGGAACGTGGTATTTCGGGCTGCCCGCTTCGAGCTCGCACACGCTGGTCGGGTCGATCATCGGCGTGGGCATCGCGAATCAGCTGATGTCGGTGAAGACGGGGACGAGCGGTGTGGATTGGGGGCAGGCGACGAACATCGGGAAGTCGCTGCTGCTCTCGCCGCTGGTCGGATTCGCGGTCGCAGCGCTCCTGCTGCTGGTCTGCAAAGCTCTGATCCCGACCAAGGCGCTTTACACGGCTCCCCAAGGCACGGAACCGCCGCCGTTCTGGATTCGCGGGCTGCTGGTGCTGACGTGCACGGGCGTGAGCTTCTTCCACGGCTCAAACGACGGACAGAAGGGCATGGGGCTGATCATGCTGATCCTGATCGGGACTGTGCCGACGGCCTATGCAGTGAATCACGCCATCACGGGGCCGGAGACGGCGGACTTCGTCGCGGTGTCGACGCAGACGGCGGACGTCCTGGGGCATTACGTTTCGCCCTCGGCGGTGGTCGGAGACTCGCGCGACGAAGTGACGGATTACATTCGCACGAAGAATTTCACGCCGAACACGATGCTGGCGATGCGGGAACTGGTGAACGGAATCGGCACGGAGATGGCGCTGTACAAGGAATTGAAGGCCGTGCCACAGGATAAAGTGCGTAACTTCCGGAACGACATGTACGTGGTGAGCGAGGCGCTGCGGCTGATGCAGAAATCCGGCAACCCGAAATTTTCGACAGCCGACGCCGCGGTGATCAAGAACTATAAAAAGCACATCGACAACGCCACGAAATTTATCCCGAGCTGGGTGAAGGTCGCGGTAGCGCTGGCGCTCGGCATGGGAACGATGATCGGCTGGAAGCGGATCGTCATCACGGTGGGCGAGAAGATCGGCAAGGAGCATTTGACGTACGGCCAGGGCGCCGCGGCGGAGATCACGGCGATGGCGACGATTGGAGCGGCGGATTGGTTCGGATTGCCGGTGAGCACGACGCACGTGCTTTCGTCCGGCGTGGCGGGAACGATGGCGGCCAATCACTCCGGATTGCAATGGGCCACGGTGAGGAATTTGTTGATGGCGTGGGTGCTGACGCTGCCCGCGTCGATTTGCCTTGCGGCGCTGCTTTTCTGGACGTTCCGGACGATTTGGAAATAGCTTGGATCGAGTGATGTCCCTGTTTTCAGTGATGCCGAAGAGAGATTCTTCGACTGCGCGTCCCGACCTGGAGATCAGAAAGACGATCTCCGGGAAAGAATGAAGCATCGGGACGCTCCGCTCAGAATGACGATCGCGACGGCGTGCCCGACAGGCGCCGGCGCGAGAAAAAGGAGAGCACATGCTACCTCCCAAGCTGATTGTTTCGCCAATCGACTTCAGCAGTCACTCGCAGGAGGCTTTGGAGGTGGCGGCCGATCTGGCCAGCCGGTTTGGTTCCCAGTTGCTGCTGGTCCACGCTGTGCCGGCACTGCCGAAACTGCCGTCGACGGTTTCGATTTTTCACGAGGCCGAGTACGAGAACGCCCTGCGCCAGGAAGCCGAGCGGCGCCTGACAGAACTCGGCGAGGGAGCCGCGAAGAAGGGCGTGCAGGTACGGACGGAGGTCGGAGTCGCGAATGACGTGGCGTCAGAAATTCTGCGATTCGCCGAACACAATCAGGCGGACCTGATCATCATCGCGACACACGGAATGACGGGCTGGCACAGGCTCGCGTTCGGCTCCGTGACCGAGAAGGTGGTGCGTCTGGCGTCGTGCCCCGTGCTGGTGCTGCGTGCACAGCCGAAAGCGGGACACGAGGCGGCGTCGAGAACGGCCGATTCAGTCACGGTGTAAGAGAACAAACAAAAGCAGATTCCTCGGCCCCGTCCAAAAGCAGGCCAGCCTCGGAATGACAGCGCGATGGGTGGGCGGTGCCGTGCCAAGGATGTGCGCAGGGAGCACCCGAAAAACCGGGGTGGCGCCCGCGTCATGCTAAGACGGGCGGCGGAGGCGGTCGAGAAGAGCGAAGAGCGGGATAGCGAAGGCCGCGGTGACGAGGGAATCGAGCAGCAAGCGGGGCGTGAAAAGCCGCGCCGGATGGTTCAGCAGGACCCGCTCGGTGATTGCGAAAATGACCTGATGAAAGTGAAAGAAGAAGAAGACGAGGCCAAAACGGCTCAACGGATGCTCGGTATCAATCCTGCCCCCGATGGATGAGGCCACGTAACCCACCAACGTCTTCGCAATTCCATACAGACCGATCGGATTATCCGGGCTGAGAGCATCCTGGAAGATGCCGATTGCCGCGCCGAGGAGCAGGCCGGTGGCGGGATTGCGTTTGCTGACGCCGAAATAGATCGTAACGAGCAGGGGCAGGTCGAGGAGTTCCGACCAGCGGCCGTATTTGTGGAGGAACGCCTGGAGAACGAGGGCAAGGAACGCGGCGACGATCACCGTGCCGCCGTAATACTTGTGCACCTCGATATTCGCTTCCGACCGCGCGCCCGCGTTCAGCATCGAGGCCATATCATTGCTCCGAAGCGGGCGGCGCGGAAGGAGCAGTTCGCGCCGGAGATGCAGGGGCCGGCCTGGGCGCATTCGCCGATTGCTTCGAAGCGCCGGGAGCCAGCGATTGCGCGGCGGGTTGAGCGGCTGTCTGCGCGCTCGATGGGGCGCCGCCCAGCTGTCCGGCTGGTTCCGACGGAGGCGCGTCGGCCGAGTCGTCGACCGGCTTCAGGGCGAGATCCTGCCGCGAGAGAAGAATGAGGACGTCCTCCAGGCGGTCCAGGCGCACCGCCGATTGTACGTGGATCAGTTGGAAAGGATTCCCTGAAGCTGCGGAGGCTACGACGCCCACCGGCAAGCCCTTCGGAAAGATGCGGTCTTCGCCCGAGGTGACGATGAGTTCGCCGGGGTGAACCTTCTCATCGTTCACGATGTAGTCCATGAACGGCTGGGGATCGCCCGCACCCTTGACGACGCCGTGCGTGCGCGTATCGACGAAGAGCGCGCCGACGCCACTGTCCTTGTCGTTGATGAGGAGGACCTGCGAAATATCGTTCGAGAAGACCTCGACGATTTTTCCGACGATGCCGTCCGGAGTGATGACGGCCATATTGCGGCGGACACCATCGCGTTCGCCGCGATTGACGAAGAGCGTGTGAGAGGCAGAATCGGCGCTGGCTCCGATCACCTGCGCGGCGAGCATGGGCGCCTCCGGATGGGCCTCGCTGAAATTCAGCAGAACACGGAGACGCTGAGCCTCGGCGACGTCGGTTTCGAGTTCCCGGTTGCGGAGGCGCAATTGATCGAGTTCGCTGCGGAGATCGACATTTTCCCGATGGGCGCCGTGGAGGGCGACGTAGCCCGTCCATACGCCGCGTATTTTCGAAGAGGTCCAGGTACCCGCGCGGCCGACCGGCGTGACGATCTCGGCGGCCCACAAGCGGATCAGCGGCACGTCGTGTTCGCGCTTGATCTGAAACGCGAGCAGCAAAAGCTGCACGAGAACCACTCCGACGAGCAGCGCCAGCGGACGTTGGCGAAGATTCGTATCAAGCATTCCAGAGGCTCGATGCGAGAGGCCCGAAGCTGGGAACGCGCGCGAACAATCCAGAGTTCCTCAATCGATCGAAACGAGACGCAGCAGCCGGAAATCGCTGAGCATCTTGCCGGTGCCGAGCACAACCGAGGCGAGCGGGTCGTCCGCAATCGAAACAGGCAAGCCGGTCTCTTCGCGGATGCGCTTGTCCAGATTCTTAATGAGCGCGCCGCCGCCGGTAAGGACGATACCGCGGTCGCTGATGTCGGCAGAGAGCTCGGGCGGCGTGCGCTCGAGGGCGACGCGGATGGCGTTGACGATCGTCGAGATGTTCTCGGAGAGCGCCTCGCGGATTTCGCTATCGTCGATCGTAACCGTGCGAGGGACGCCCTCGATCAGGTTGCGGCCCTTCACCTCGATCGTGAGGGGCTTCTCGAGCGGATAGGCGGAGCCGATTTCGATCTTGATCTGCTCGGCGGTGCGCTCGCCGACCAGCAGGTTGTATTTGCGCTTGAGGTAGTGCATCACGGATTCGTCCATCTCGTTTCCGGCCACGCGCACGGAGCGCGAGTAAACGATGCCGCTCATGGAGATGACGGCGATGTCCGTGGTGCCGCCGCCGATATCGACCACCATGTTGCCGGAAGGCTCCTCGATGGGCAGGCCGGCGCCGATGGCCGCGGCCATGGCCTGCTCGACGAGATAGACTTCGCTGGCGCGGGCGCGATAGGCGGAGTCCTGGACGGCGCGCTTTTCGACGGGCGTGATTTCGCTCGGGACGCCGATGACGATGCGGGGATGGACCAGCACGCGGCGGTTGTGCGCCTTCTGGATGAAATAGGTGAGCATCTTCTCGGTGACCTTGAAGTCGGCGATCACGCCGTCCTTCATGGGCTTGATGGCCACCACGTTTCCGGGGGTGCGGCCGAGCATCTCCTTGGCTTCGCGACCGACCGCGACCACTTCGGAGTTGTTCTTGTTGATGGCGACGATCGAAGGCTCGTTGACGACGATTCCCTTGCCGCGGGCAAACACGAGCGTGTTTGCCGTTCCCAAGTCGATAGCCAGGTCGGACGAGAACAGGCTGAAGACCGACCGCATGTTGTAACCGTTTTTTGTCACCGCTTTTCCCTCAGTTTTCCGAAGCAGCGCCGCTGCGGCGCTGCGCCTGGCCAATCTGATATCCCGCCGATTGCGTGCTAGGGAATCACGACATCCACGCGTTTGATCGCGGTGCCACCCCGGCGGTTCTGGCCGGTGATGACGACGGTGTGGTTCCCACGCTCCATCGGCGGCGTGAAATAGCGGAAGCGCCCGTCGGGCTGAATGTCCGCGACTCCTTCCCCGTTGATGATCAGAGCCGCGCCGGGTTCGGTGCGGCCGCTGACCTCGACAACGTTTCCCTGGAGCTGGGTTTCGTTGACGTCGAGCAGCATTTCCTGTTCCTTGCCCTGAGCAACGAGCGTGAATTTGTAGGCGTCGCCCGGATCGCTCACATTGTTCTTGTCGTCGATCGCGCGCACGCGCCAGAAATAGTCGCCGGGATCGAAGCCGGCTACATCCACGGCGGTCGCAGCAGTTTTTCTTTCCATGACGATGTGGCTGAACGCCGTGGTGGTGCTGGCCTGGAAGTCATACAGTTTAGCAGTTGCGGACGGCTTCCAGGCAAAATGAACGGAATCGCGCTTGGGGTCCGCGAGGATGATGGGCTGCAGGTTGAGCGGCTCGGTGAGTTCGGGCGGGGCGAGAACCTGGGTTTTGACGATAGGTCCGCCGCCAGCCGCGAAGGTGGCGCGCTCGTACTGGCCGATATCCACGTGCTCATTGCCGCGGTCGAGCTCAGCGCTTCCGGTATCGACGGTGACTTGCTGCTCTTTGGTCGCGGGATCGCTGCGCACGGAACCCCGACTATTGGAGCGCATCGACGCGACGGCGTTCTCGAACGAAACCTCGGCCTTGGAGCCCGGCACCTGCCACGAGCCGGTGGAGAGATCGACCTGACCGGTGTCGAGATGGACGCCGACCTGCGTGGCGCGGTCCTGCGCGACGGTGTTTTCTTCGACGGTCACGAAGGTATCAGCCTTGACGGTGTACTGCGTGCCGTCCGCGAACGAAACGCGGGCCACGCCGTCCTGGCCGGTCTCGATTTCGTCGCCCTTGTCGAGCGTGAGCTGGTAATCCGCGGGAACCCACTGGAGGGAATTGACCTTCTTCACCTGCACCTTGCCATCCAGGTTGACGAAGCGAGCCTGCCGGGCCAAGAGGTTGGCAACACCGTTATCGCGCGGTGTGATGGCATCGGAAATGCGCTGCAATAGCTTGCCAGAGAAGTCGGGGAAGACAAGGTAAGCCGCGCCGCCAACGATCGCTACAAGAATGAGCGTATAGAGGATCACCGTGCGATAGCGTACGGTGTGCCAGTACACCTCGACTCGCGAGATTTTCGGCTTTGGCGCAGCGATAGTTTTCCCGCTCATCGTGTCATTTCGGGTGGTTTTTGCAATCTAGCACACGGGTATGGGCCTTTCAACACGACGGCGAAGTAGTTGCGAAACCGCTAACCCCCTGATGCTCCGAACGTCGCGCAGAATTCACGCCGCGTTTTTGGCGGAGGCGGCGCGGGAATCCGTGGGAATCGTCGATCCGGTCAGGTGAAGAGATTCCATTTTGGCGGTTGACCCGGACGGCCTGATTTAGGGACACTAGAAGTTCAGGTGATAGCACTCAGTTTCGTCCCTCGGTTGCCTACCGCGTTGGCTCCAGGCGGTCCGCGAAAGTGGGAGAAAATCTCAGTCCGCGAGGAGCAAGAAAATGAACGATCCCGGGCAAGAAATGATCGGCGAGCTCATGCCGCCGGACCGGCTGATGCTGACGCCGGGCCCGTCCTGCGTAGACCCGCGCGTGTATCGCGCGATGGCGGCGCCGATCGTGGGCCACATGGACCCGTGGTTCACGGAGATGATGGGCGACGTGCAGACGCTGCTGCGCCGCGTGTTCCAAACGCAGAACCGGATCACGTTTCCGGTTTCGGCGTCCGGCTCGGGCGGGATCGAAGCGGCGGTGGTGAACCCGCTCGATGCGGGCGATGAGTGCATCGTCTGCGTGAACGGGGCGTTTTCCGAGCGGATGGCCATTATCGCCGAGCGCATCCCGGCGAAGGTGATTCGCGTCGAGGCGCCTTACGGGCGCACGGTCGATCCGGCGGACGTGCTGCGCGCGGGCAAGGGAAAGAAGATCAAGTTCGTCGGCCTGGCGCACGGCGAGACTTCGTCCGGCGTCGTATCGCGGCTGGAAGACTACCGGAAGGTAGCGGACGAACTGGGCGCGTTGCTGGTGGTGGACACGGTCGCGAGCCTCGCGGGCGTTCCGCTGGACGTGGACACGCAGCGCATCGACATCTGCTTCAGCGGTTCACAGAAGGCGATCAGCGCGCCGCCGGGGATGGCACCGATCACGGTCGGTCCGCGCGCCGAAGAAGTGATGCACGCGCGGAAAGAGCCAGTGCGGAGTTGGTATTTCGATTTGACGACGGCGATGAACTACTGGGGCAAGGACCGGCTTTACCACCACACTCCGCCGATTACGCTGATTTACGCGATGCGCGAGGCGCTGCGCGCGGTACTGGAGGAAGGTCTCGAGGCGCGCTGGGAACGGCACGCGCAGAACCAACAGGCGCTGATCGCGGGGCTCGAAGCGATGGGGCTCGAGCTGTTCGTCGCGAATCCAGCGGACCGCCTGATCACGGTGACGGCCGTGAAGATTCCGGCCGGGATCGAAGACGGCAAGGTGCGCAAGCAGTTGCTCGATGAGTTCAACATTGAGATTGCGGGAGGTCTCGGACCGGTGAAAGGAAAAATCTGGCGCGTTGGGCTGATGGGTTACTCGTGCCAGAAAACGAACGTGCTTCTTTTCCTCGCGGCGCTCGAAAAGACGCTGCTCGATCAGGGATTCCGCCTGCCAGCGGGAGCGGGCGTGGCGGCAGCGATTCGGAATTACCAGCACGCGACGCAACCCGCGGTCGTTGGCGCGAGGAAGTAGGGCTGAAGATGGCAAAAGCAGCGGCGGTTGCAACGATTCCGAATCGGGGCGCGATGAGCGAGTTCATCGGCGCTTTCGACGTGCCGTCGAAGGTGACGGACTACGTCTACCGGTGCCGTTTCTCGCACTGCTGGAACGGCATCGCGACGCGCCACAGCGACACGATGGACTGCAAGTTCTTCGTCGACGGCAAGCGAGTGGTGCTCGGGCTGGCGCACACGGGATTCGTCGCGTTTCGCGAGCGCGCCGGGCGGAACCTGAGCGACCGCGAGGCAAGCTACATCGGCGCCGAGTATCTCCGCGAGCGGCTCGAGCAGGAAGACGAGCACTCGCTCTACGACGTTTCCGCGAGCGACGTTCTCCGGATCATCGACGGGCTTGGGATTCACTAGAAGCTGTCCGGTTCCCTGACATCCCATCTTTTGTAACGCCCAAGAGAGATTCTTCGACTGCGCGTCCCGGCCCGGAGATTGACAAAACCAATCTCCGGGGAAGAAAAAGCGCCGGGACGCTCCGCTCAGAATGACCCGCGGGTGCTGGCGGGCGAGAACGGAGTCATTGATGCGCGCTTCGTACGGTCGATCTGAATGTCGGAGCTAGCTCCCCCCTAAAAACCGGAGTTTTGCTTGCCAACCCGTCACGAACGGGTTGCGTTTGCGCCGCGCCACGCGGCGAGCCAGCCGTGTTCGCGGACGCCTTCTTCCTCGATCTGCCGAGTCCACGCGCCCAAGATATTCGAGCGATTCAGATAACCGACCATCGTCTGCGGATTGGCGCGCGCGACCACGGGCAGCCGGCCGATGTTATTCCGCAACATGCGATGGAGCGCGTCGGCGACGAGATCATCCGGATAGGTGACGATGGGCGCGCTGGATCCGGCCTCAAGAACCGTAAGCTGTCCCTCGGGATCATTTTCAAGTGCGCGCAGAAGATCGCCGTGCGTGACGATTCCGGCGAGGCGGCCATCGTTTGTGACAATGGGGAGTCCTTCCGCGAGGTTCAACGTAGGCTCGTTGCGCGACGCTTGTTCGGCACGCCGCGCGTCATGGCCGATGCGGCGGGCCAACTCCGCGACGGTCATGTCAGCAGGAATCGGCTGGACGTCTTTCCTCATTATGTTGGCTACACGGACGATATGGAGCACGCTGGCTTCGTATTCGCCGGGAACGTGGAGACCGCGCCGGGCCAGTTTTTCCGTCATGATCGAGGTGGGCAGATAGCGGAGGGCGATTAAGTCCGCAATCACGCAGCCGAGCATCAGCGGAAGGATGGCGTTGTAATCGCGAGTAATTTCGAACGCGAAGACGACGAAGGCGAACGTGGCGCGCGAAGCGGCGCCGAAGACCGCGGCCATGGCGACCAGCGCGTACGCTCCGGGCGAAAGGTGCGCGGCCGGGAAGATGAGGTTCACGACCATGGCAAAGACTCCGCCGAGCGCCGCGCTCGACATGAACATCGGCGCGAGCAGGCCGCCTGAAGTCCCCGAACCGAGCGAGATGACGAGGGCGAGCGCCTTGAAGACCGCGATCAGGATGAGCAGCTTCAGCGCAAGATTGTCGTTAAGGATGTCCGAGATCGTATCGTAGCCGACGCCGAGGACGCGCGGGATGAAGAAGCCAATGATTCCGAGCCCGAGCGCACCGATTGCCGGATGCCAGAGATCGTTGATGGGCAGGCGATCGAACTGGTCTTCAACCCAATAGAGCAGCTTCGTGAAGCCAATGGCCGCGATGCCGCAGATTACGCCGAGCACGACGTAGAAGGGCAGGCCGCGCAGGACATTGAAATCCACGTTGCCCATGTTGAACATCGACCGCTGGCCGAGCAGCAGCGCGCGGACGCTCGTGGCGAGAGTGGCCGCGATCACGAGAGGAATAAACGAGCGGGAGCGAAACTCGAACAGCAACAGCTCGATGGCCAAGATTACGCCGGCGAGCGGCGTGTTGAACGTGGCAGCCATGCCCGCTCCCGCGCCGCAGGCGAGCAGCACCTTGCGCTCGGAGGCTGTCGTCGAGATGAACTGTCCCACGAGAGAGCCGAACGCGCCGCCCGTCTGAATGATCGGGCCTTCGGCACCGAAGGGACCGCCGGTGCCAATGGCGATTGCGGCGGAAAGCGGCTTGAGGATCGCGACTTTCGCCTCGATGCGGCTGCGGGAAGTAAGCACCGCTTCCATGGCTTCGGGAATGCCGTGTCCTTTAATTTTTTCCGATCCGTACTTGGCCATGAACCCGACGATCAGGCCGCCGATTACGGGCGTGACGATGATCCAGGGCCCAAGAAACGTGTGTTCGGGGCTGCGGAAGCGAAAAGACCACTCGTGGTAGTAAGCGAGGTTCGTGAACAGGCCGATGAGGTCGTAGAGAAGATAGGCGATGATTCCGGCCAGGATGCCGACGAGCGCCGCCAGAAGCGAGATGTACTCGATGCGGAAGCCGGGGGGAGTCGCGAGTTCGCCGCGCGTTACCGGGCCTACGGAAGATGCCACGAAGAAGTCCTCCCTGTGCGTTTGCGACGGGTAGCTTCCGAACTATCGCGCGCGATGACCGAACGGAGTGCTTCGATCAGTTTGGGGCCGGCCGCGCTCAGTTCGTTCCGATGGGCAAGGGACAAGCGCTTGAGCAGTTTTTCGCCGCGGGGCATGAGTTCGAGCAGAACTTCCCGGCGGTCGGATTGTCCGCGCGCGCGCGCGATCCACTTGCGGACCTCGAGCCTGCGGCTCAATTCGACGGCACTGTGATGGCGGATCTGGAGGCGCCCGGCCAGGAAGCCGATCGTCGCCTTCGACCCGGGCGGCAGGCCCTTGATGGCGAGCAGTGCCTGGTGCTGCTGGGGCTCAATGCCGGCAGCGCGCGCGGCGCGTTCGCTGAAATTCAGGAAGCGGCGGATTTCAAAGCGGAAGTCGGCCAAAGCCGCGTAGTCGATTCCGGGTGCTCGTGTTTTCTCCATGGACTTTATTATATCGTATTACGATGTAAATATGCGACGACATCAGGCGAGCAAATGAAAAGCAGGTTCCTCGTCGCCCCCGCGGGCTCCTCGGAATGACAGCTGGTTGTTTGTCGGGGTGGACGGACGGGGATGCCGGGCTACTCGACGCACGGTCCGAGTTGGTGGGCCGCATTGCGCCAAGCATCTTCGCCGGGCACAGCACGCTGTGCGCCTACGAGGAGAAAACCAACGGCGGTGAGGGCGGCGGAACAAAGGGGACGCGGCGGAGATGCGCGAGCAGAAGCCTCAGGTCTTTCCGGCGAAGAATCAGCCGGAAAGACCTGAGGTACATTTCAATCCAGCGCACGGCGTTAGGGCAAGGCGAAGACGTACACGCTGTCGACGGCGACGATGGCGACGTACTGCTTGCCGCTCTTGCCCTGATAGCTCATCGGGTTGGCGTTGGCGTTTTTCCCGAGGTCGGTAACCCAGAGTTCCTTGCCCGTCTTCGAATCAACGGCACGGAAGCGATTGTCCGGCGTTGCGCCGATGAACACCAAGCCGCCCGCCGTCGCGATGGGGCCGGCACTGCCACCACCGCCGGTATTCTGCTTGCCTGGAGGCAGGCCCGGGGTAATGCCGATTACCGACTGCCAGGCGATGTCGCCGGTGTTTGCGTTGATCGCATACAGGCGCCCCCAGGGTGGTTTCTGGCAGGGCCAGTTTCCGATCACCTTGCTGTTGGCGTCCTTCACTACCGCGCTGAAGCTGAAATAGGGGCCCGGGCCGTCGACACTTCCCCGGTCATATACTTGCGTCGAACCTTCGTTGCCCCGGCCGTACACCAGACCGGCCTTTTTCTTCTCGAGCCAACCGATGAGCGACATGTCGTGCGTTTGCACGAAGACGTAGCCTGTCGTCGGATCGGTTGCTACGCCACCCCAATTGGTGCCGCCCGTTCCGCCGGGGAACTGGATCGTGGTCTTTGGCGGGGTGCCCTCTTCGTGGTAGAGCCAACCCGTAAAAGGCCCGGCGTTGTAGAAACTCCCGCCGCTCTTTGCGAGCAAGTCCTGGCAGGCCTTGACGTGCTCCGGAGTTGTGTCGTCAGCCGTGACAATATCCTCCGGCTTGTAGCTCATGCGAGCGAGCGGAGGGGGTTTCAAGGGGAACGGCTCGGTGGGTGAATACCATTCGCCGGGCACATCGCCCTTGGCAACGGGGCGTTCTTCGACGCCAAACACGGGCTTGCCGGTTTCGCGGTTGAGGATGAACATCAAGCCGGTCTTGCCGATCGCGACGAGCGCGGGAATTTCCTTGCCGTGCTGTTTGATATCGACGAATCCGGGACCGGGCGGGAGATCCTGGTCCCACAAGTCGTGATGGATGGTCTGGAAATACCACTTCAGTTTTCCGGTGTCGGCATCGACAGCGACGATGGAATTGCCGAACAGATTGGCGCCGGGGCGATCTCCGCCATAGTAGTTGGGCGAAGGCCCGCCGATGGGCATGTAGAGGAGATTGCGTTTCTCATCGACGGTCATGTACCAGCCCCAGACGTTCGTGCCCGAGCGGCCCTTCCAGCCGTCGCCCAACCACGTTTCGTGACCCACTTCGCCCGGCTGGGGAACTGAATGGAAAGTCCAAAGAAGCGCGCCCGTGCGCGCATCGAGCGCGCGCGTATCGCCCGGAGGCCCGATGGGCAGTTCACCGACGCTCGCTCCCAGGAAAACAAGATTCTTGTAAATCGTGGGAACGCCGTTGTAACCGACGGTGAGTTCGACCACGCCGTCCTTGCCGAAGGTGGGCACGATCTTGCCGGTGGCGGCGTCGAGAGCAATCACCTTGCGGCTAAAGGTGGTGAAGATGATGCGTGGAGGATTGTCCTTGTCGCCGGGCCAGTAGGCAACGCCGCGCGTGGGCCCTTGAGCGACATCATAGCGCCAGATTTCCTTTCCGGAATCGGCGTCGAGCGCGAAGACGTGCCCCGTGCCGGGTATATACATCACGCCATTGACGACAATCGGCGTGACTTCGAGGCCGCCGCGTTCCGACAATGTGAAAGACCAAGCCTGCGCAAGCTTCGCGACGTTGTCCGCGTTGATTTGCTTCAGCGGCGAATAGCCCGTGCCGCCCAGATCGCGGCGATACATCGGCCAATCAGCGGCATTCTGCGCCCTGCCGGACGGCGCAAGAAGCACCAGGAGCATAGACACACAAGCCAGTTTAAGAATCCATTTGAAACGCATTAATCGACTCCCCCCGAGAAAAGGCGCGACGTCCCCGTACCTTCCTTAACAGCCGGTGAGAAATGTACAACGGAAGCGGCGATTTTGCCAATGCGGCGTGGGGCCGCCGGGTACTCAGCGAAAGAGGCGAGGTAAGAAGGCGGGGACGCGGCGCGCGTAGTCATCGAACGCCGCGCCGAATGTTTCGCGGAGGAGTCTCTCTTCCGCGCGGACGCGAATTGCTGTACCGGCGAGGAAGACGACAAGCCCGCCGAGGAGGGCCTGCCACCGGCTCACGGCGAGAGCCGAGGCCAGATACATCCCGAGCATCGACAGATAGATCGGATTGCGCACGATGGCGTAAGGCCCGGTGGTGACCAGTTCATGTCCTTCGATGACGCGGGCGACGAGCGCCCACTGCTTGCCGAGCGTGCGTGCGGCAGCCCAGCAAAGCCACACGGAAGCAATTACGAGCGCAACGGTCATGCCGGTGAGGAGCTCTTCGGCAGGCTTCGACATTGGAAGAAACGGCGAGAAGTATCTCCGGAAAAATCCGAAACAGATCGCGTAACCGGAACCTTGCAACAGCATACCCAAGGTGGATTTCACGTCGCGCTTTGCTATGCCGCTGGCGGAGCCTCGCTTGCCCAGGATGAGGATGATGACGAAGCCAAGCCAGCCCGCGAGCACGACGAAATACGCGAGTTCGGCCAGCGGGTCGGAGAGCACCCTGCGCGCTCCTTTATCGCAAAGCTTTTTTCAGAATGGCGATTTGTCCGGCGTGATAGAGGTCGTGCTGAATAATGCCGTGCAGAACGGTGTAGCGGGAGACGGTGCTCCCCGGAGGGTTTTCCGGCAACTGACTGTCTTTCAGTCCGGCCGCAACCTTACGCAAGCGGGCGCGGCTATCGGTCAGGCTCTCGAGGGCGCGCTTCCAGGCAACCTCGTTCACTTCCCAGACAGGAGGCCAATCGCGCTCGGTTGTGATCTCAACCGTCTCCCCTTCGAGCCGCTGCTTCACGATCGTGTTCCACGAACCGATGTGGTGCACGAGCTCCCAAATCGAGTGCGCCCCGCTGACGGCGTGCTTCGAGGCGTTTTCGGCCGACACTCCGTCGAGGAGTTGCATCAAGGACGGGCCGTGCCAGGCTTCGCCGGAAAACGCTCGATCCATCTGGTCGAGGATTCTTGCGATTTCGCTCATGGTGTACTCCAAGGAAAAGCGTAAAGCAGGCGGTGCGGCATAGCAAGCGCCCCGAGGAATCTAGAAGAGCTTGTCGGAGTCGAGGAGGATGGTGACGGGGCCGTCGTTTGTGAGTTCGACCGACATGTGCGCCTGAAACACGCCGGTTTCGACGCGAACGCCGAGCGCCTTCAACGCGCGGACGAATTCTTCGTAGAGCGCCTTGCCCTGCTCGGGCGGAGCGGCCTGGACGAAGCTCGGGCGACGCTGGCCGCGCGCGTCGCCATAGAGCGTGAACTGCGAGACGGCAAGAATGGCGCCGCCTGCGTCGAGGAGCGAGCGATTTATCTTGCCCTGTTCATCATTGAAGATGCGAAGGTGCACGACCTTTTCGGCCATCGACGCCGCCGTGGCTGCCGAGTCTTCGCGCCCCACAGCGATCAACACAAGAAGCCCTGCTCCGATTTCGCCGGTGACGCGGCCATCCACTGTGACTCGCGCTTGGCTCACTCGTTGTAGGACAGCTCGCATGGTCTGGTGTTGGCGATTCTAACCGACGGATCGCGACTTGTGTTGACTGGGAGCGACGCATACGATTGGGAGCGGTCGCGACGACATGAGTGAAACTTCCCGAGCGCGTTCTTCTCCGGCGAAAGGCTGGCTGACCCGCGGAGTGCTGGGAATCGGGCTTGCGAGTCTCTTCTCGGATTGGGGGCACGAAGCGGCGACGGCGATCCTGCCGGCGTTTCTCGCGAGCCTGGGCGCGCCTGCGGCCGTGCTGGGCGTGATCGAAGGCGTTTCGGACGGGCTATCGAGTTTCGCGAAGCTGGCGGGCGGCTTCGTCGCGGACCACGCGCCGTGGCGGAAGCCGACGGGCATCGTGGGCTACTGCGCGACGGCGCTGACGACCTTCGGCTACGCATTCGCGCAGAGCTGGCCAATGGTGCTGGTCTTGCGCGCGTTCGGCTGGATGGGGCGCGGAAGCCGCGGACCATCGCGCGACGCGCTACTGGCGGATTGCGTCGCACCCAGCCAGGAGGGACACGCGTTTGGTTTCGAGCGCGCGATGGACACGCTCGGCGCGGTGCTCGGACCGCTCTGTGCCACGATTCTGCTTGGGACGCTTGGCACGCGAGGAGTGCTGCGCTGGACGCTGCTGCCCGGACTGACCGCCGCAGTGTGCTTCGCGTTTCTGGCGCCCGGCGCGAGGCAAGCCAAAACCCACGAAGCGGCGCATCCCTTTTCCAATCTCGCGTCGCGCTTCGCACAGATGCCGAAGACTTACTGGCGATTCCTTGCGGGCGTGTTCGCGCACGGGATTGGGGATTTTGCGCCGACGCTGCTGATTTTGCGGGCGAGCCAGATTCTCGCGCCACGTTTCGGCGGCGCGCGCGGGGCGACCGTTGCGGTGGGCCTCTACACCTTTTACAACGTGGTGAACGCGATCGTGTCGTATCCCGCCGGGGCGCTGGGCGATCGCATCGGCAAGCGAGGCTTGCTGGCCACCGGCTACGTGGTCGGAGCGATCACGTATGCTGGATTTATTCTGGAACGGCCGACGATGCCGGTGCTGGTGGTTCTTTTCGGGCTCGCCGGAGTTCACGGAGCTTTCCAGGCGTCGCTCGAGAAGTCGCTCGCGGCCGAGCTACTGCCAAACGCGGTGCGCGGGTCAGGTTTCGGCGTGCTGGCAACGGCGAACGGCGTTGGCGACCTGATTTCGAGCATCGCCGTGGGGGTGTTGTGGTCGAGCGTAAGCCCCGCGGCGGGATTTCTTTACGCGGGGATTTTCGCCGCAATCGGGGCGGCGCTGGTCTATTCGTCGCGGGCGGGAGTAGAAGTGATCCCGGTTGGTTGACACTCTCACTCGCGGCCGCGCCGAAGAGAGATTCTTCCCGACTGCCTCGGGACTGATCGTCGACTGCGCGTTCCGACCTGGAGATCGAGAAAACCGATCTCCGGAAAAGAATAAGGCATCGGGATGCTCCGCTCAGAATGACGCGTGGGCGGCGTGGGCGAGAACGAAAGCGCTGCCGTCCTGGTAAGAGACCGTTTGATTTGAGGACTTCCAGATTGGCGCGAGGCGGCTACAGGGGGAACGAGAGCGGGGTGCCGCGCTCTTCGTTGATGCGAACGGTTGCGTCGGAATCCAGATCCGAGATGGGAATCGCGCGGCGGTTGCCTTCGGCGGTGATGTAGATAATCCTGTCGTTCGAGCGGGTAAAGGCCACGGCCTGAATCTGGGAGCCATTGCGAAGCACGAGCGTGAACTGACCGACATCGGGTAGCAGCGCGCCTTCCGGTTCGGCTTCCGGCTCGGATTGCGCGGCCTCCTCTTGATTTGCGGGCGCCTGCTGCAAAACGATAATTTGCGGCTGTTGTGATTGCTGCTGCGGCGGTTGGTCCGTCTCGTCAGGAAGGTAATAGCCGCCGCCACCGAGGAGATAGAAACCCGACCCGCCAAAGCCGCCCGTGTCACGCAGAACGCGCTCGGCCGCAGCCAAACGAAGCTGCGTGACGGGATCGATGAAAGACTTGACGGCAAGTTCGCTATCGATGGCGGAAAGATACGCGTAATCGAAACCCGGAGGCGGGACAGGATCGAGCAGTTGCTGGAGCGTCATCGGTGAGCTGGCCCCGAATCCGAATCCATTTGCACCGCCCCCGGAGAAATTCCCGGAAGTGAATGCGTTAGCACGGTGTCGACGGTTTACCGGTCGCGCGCTGTGCACCGGCCGCGATTGCATGACGGAGGAGGGGCGTGAGATCGAAGTCGAGGCTATTCGCTGCGCGTCCGCAGCAGACGAGCCAATCAGAGAAACTGCGGCTAGCGCCACCGCGGCGAACCCGATAGGAAGCTTGCGTGTCATAACCGCCTCGCTTCTGGTTATGAGACGCCCTGACCAGGGGGCGCGGTTGCATCGCCCGGGGTCGCCGGCCGCCTAGGCGAAGGAGGCTCGCCCAACACATGCGGTTTGCTTTTCCCCGCACGTGGGATGTGCTATAAACAACGCTCCCATGGAGCCGGAGATGGCCCATTCAGGAATGGCTGCCCCATCGGCCGAAGCGCCAGCAAGGGCGGGCGTTGAGGCGGCCGCAGCGCGAGAAGCCGGGGGGGAACGAGAGTTCGCTTCGGAATACTGCCCGCGCTGCTCGGCGCGCCTCGCGGCGCGAAGCTGTAAGTTGATCTGTCCGGGTTGCGGGTATTACATGTCCTGCTCGGACTTTTACTGAGGGAAGGGCATGCCCCGCCGAGCGCAGCAGGGGTTTTTCGTCCGGGGGACGCAAGAACGAGTTCCAATTCTTCGAGGGAGGCGCGAACGTGGCACTGCGAATGACGGATCGGGAAGTGAGCGGGGTGAACGTACTCGATATCGAGGGACGCATCGTCCTTGGCGAGGAGAGCAACTCCTTCCGCGAAAAAGTAAAGGGCCTGCTGGCGGCGGGCAAGAAGAAGATCGTGCTGAACCTCGCCCAGGTGAGCTACATCGACAGCGCGGGCCTGGGCACGTTGGTGGCGACGTTCCACAGCGCGCGTTCACAGGGTGCGACGTTGAAGCTGACGAACCTCGGATCGAAATTCAAGGAAGTGCTGCAAGTGACGAAGCTGATGACGGTCTTCGACACATACGACAGCGAAACGGCCGCGATCCAGAGCTTCGGGAGCTAGAGGCTAGCTGGCTCTGTTGAAGTGACGCCGAAGAGAGATTCTTCGACTTCGTGCGCCGACATTCGCTGCGCTCCTGCGGAGCGGATGAAAATGCGACATCGGCGCACTTCGCTCAGAATGACGGATCGTGACGCGTTTCCCCCGAACAACCACGGCGACACCCGCCAGAACGAGGATGTCAGGAGCCGTTGCCCAGGCATCCTTCCACGCGAAAGATGGTAATTCCGCTCAGGAGCTTGGGATAGAAGTCCGTGGATTTCTGCGGCATGACGTCGCCTCCGAGAGCGATATCGACGACTTGCTTCACGGGCACCGGGTTCAAGAGAAACGCGATCTGAGCGTCGCCGCGGTCGACGGCTGCCAGGGCCACGTCCATTTCGCGCTCATACCGGATGTTCCTCTCCGCCGTCACATCCTCCGCCGTAATTCCGAGGCCTTTTTCCAGGATCAGGCGGTGCAGCAGAACGACATCGAGGCCGTGCTGCGCCGGCGAGACATCAGGCAGCGCGTCCTCAAGATCGACGCCGCGGCGCAGCACGAAAAGATAGAAGGCAGCGCCTCCCCTCGCGGCACCGGCGTAGACGCCGATCGCGCGCCGGCCGTGGCTCGGTCTTTCGAGGTCCTTGCGAAACTCGGTAAAGCTTGTCTGGCGCTCCTCGGCGTCCGCGAAGGGGTAGGAATACCAGTCAAAGTAAGGATCGAGGGCCTTGCGGAAGCGGTCGAAATCGAAATTCGCGAGATTGGCGGCGAGGCGGTGCGTGGGCAGAATGACCAGGCCCTGCGAATGCGTGTTGATGAACGTGGCCATGGCAAACTCATGCGCGGCGAGCGGATCGGTCTTGCCCGCGCGTGCGCGGCACTCGTTGCGATAGTTGAGCGCGGTTTCATAGCGATGATGGCCGTCTGCAATCACGAGTTTTTTCGGGGCCATCGCTTTGCGAATGCGCTCGACGAATGCGGGATCAGAAACGGGCCACAGACGGTGCGTCACGCCATATTCATCGCACAGTTCGAGCGGGGAGTTCGTCCGGGCAGCTTGCTCGAGCAAGGAGTCAATCTGTCGCGCGGGATCGTCGTATAGAAAGAAAAGCTGGCCGGTTTGAACGCGCGTGCGGCGCAGCAGCTCGATGCGGTCGGCTTTGGGAGCGGAGAGCGTGCGCTCGTGCCGGAAGACGACGTGGGCGTCGTAGTCCTCGACGCGCGCGAGCGCAATGAAGCCGGTGCGCACGCGGCGCGCATGCGTGCCGGGGACTTCAAATTCCTGCGAATAGATATAGATGCCAGGGGCCGCGTCCTGGACGAGAACTTGCGCGGCAATCCATTCGTCGACGGTCCGCGCGGCGCGCATATAGACATTGTTTTCCGGCGAATCATCGGGTTGCGCGCGACCCTTCTCGATGGCGATCAAGTTGTAGGGACTCGAGGCGTAGTAGCGGTCCTGCATCGCCGGGGTGATTTTGTCGTACGGTTGCGTGAGTACGTCCTTGAGAGCGACGCGGTTCGCATCGTAGCGGTATGCGCGAAAGGGCTGGATTTCTGCCATCGTGGCCTCGGAGCGAATTCTGAGCGTTGTCGAAACGGGATATTGTAACAGCGGGGCGCGCGGTCCAAAAGCGGATCGCAGCCCGACGATCAGGAAGATTGCCAGAATTCGGGGACGGGGCCGGGGAAGGCGACGCCGATGCGCGCCTTACTGCGGCCGCGCTTGCTGACGTGAACGACGCGGCATTCCTGTTCGGCCTGGTTGCACGTGTTGGTGAGATAGAGCCGCTGGCCGCGTGCGACGGCCGTCTCGAGCGCCAGCAGGCAACCGGTCTCTCCGGCGTTGATGGTTTCGGCGCCCTCGTGGAAGGGCTGCTTATCGGCGCCGGAGCCGTAGACGAGGACGGGCACGGCCTGGTCTTGGCGCGGACTTCTGCGCCGGTCGAGGTCGCTCGTCGCGCTGGCCCCCGCGCGCGACCTCAACTGCTGAGCACGTTTCAATGCCTCCCAAATGCGGCTCACGGCAATCGTTCCCCAAGGCTGCCGGCCTGCTTCGCCTATGCGCTAACAATAGCGTTCCGGGCGGGCGCGGGGGAAAAAGGCTGGAGCGGGTTTTCGTTGTAGTAACGGGAGAGCCCTCAGGGGCCGCAACCCTCGGAATCGGCAAGGTGACAGGCAGAGGGGTGCCACATAGAATGAGTAAGGATTCAGAATGGAGAGCAGCTCGGACGGTGGAAGGATGACGACAGAAAACGATTCCGGCTCTCACGGCAGAAATGGCGAACGTTTTGCGGGCGTGCGGGCCGTGATTTTCGATCTTGACGGCACGCTGATCGACTCGAAAGTCGATCTGGCGCTTTCGGTTAACGCGATGCGGCGGCACATGGGCCGCGCAACGCTGGCGGACGAGACGATTTTCGGCTACGTAGGAGACGGCGCGCCTGCGCTCGTGCGACGGGCACTCGGCGAAGGCGCTTCCGATGGGGAAGTTGAAAAGGGGCTCGCCTATTTTCTTTCGTATTACCGCGAGCACATGCTCGACAATACCGTTGTATATCCGGGTGTGCGCGAGGGTCTGGAACTCCTGAAGGATCGCGCGCTCGCCGTGTTGACCAACAAGCCAGTGAGGTTCAGCCAGGCGATTCTCGAAGGCCTGAGGCTCGCAAGCTATTTTCGTCACGTGTACGGAGGGAACAGCTTCGCCACGAAAAAGCCCGATCCGATGGGGGCCAACGTACTGTTACGTGAGTTCGGAACGGCACCGCGCGAGGCGATGATCGTCGGTGACTCGGATGTGGACGTGCGGACCGCGCGAAACGCGGGAACGTGGGCTTGCGGCGTGAGCTACGGTTTCGGCTTCGACGGGCTACGCGTGCATCCGCCGGACTTGATGCTGGACAACCTAGCCGAGCTCCCTTCGTATCTGATCGAAAGTGGGACCCGGCGCAGCGCCTGAACCGCATCTGCTGTCTCGCTTGCGCGTTTCAAGTGCTTCGGGAACTGGCCGGGGAACCTTTGGCTGGCGAAATGGACGAAGCTGGAGTCGAGGAGTACGGATGATCTCACGTGGGTTGATCGGCTGGATAGTGGCGCTCGTTGCGATTGCGTGCGCGGCGTGGTTTGCCTACACACGTTATTTCAGAATTCCGACGAATGTGGCGTACGTAACGGAGGAAGACGGCGGGATCAGCGTCATTGATTTGAACAAACTGGAAGTGGTGAAGAGGGTCCATCCCCAAGACGTGGCGCCGCGAGGGCTTGGCATCACGCTGGATGGAAAATTCCTGGTGACGGCAGACAAGGACACGGCGGACGCCGCAGTGTTCGATACGCGCAGGCTGAAGCTGGTCGACCGGCTGCGCCTTGGCGACAATCCTGAGTTCGTCAAAATCAATCCGAGCGGGACATCATTCTTTATTTCGTACGAGCCGGGTTCGTCAGGGGGGCCACCGAAAGAGGCGGCGATTGGCGAAGCGGACGAAGACGAAAACGAGCCGCCGGCGGAGATCATCACGTTGCATGCGCCGGATTGGTCGATCGGGCGGAGCTTTATAGCCGGCAAGGAGACCGAAGGGATCGAGTTCTCGCCGGATGGAAAGCAGTTGGTTGTGGCGAACGAGGCGCAGAATACTCTCGGCGTCTTTGAGGTTGAATCGGGGAAGCTTCTGCGCGAGATCGACTTGAAGTCATACGGGCGGCGGCCGCGCGGAGTGAAAGTTTCGCCGCAGGGGAATTCCTACGCGGTCACGATGGAGGGATCGGGGACGCTGCTGTCGCTCGACCAGAATCTCAACGTGACGCGTTCGGCGGCAACCGGGGCCAAGCCCTACGGCGTGGCGTTTGACCGCGAAGGGAAGCGGATATTCGTGGCGGCGGCCGCAGCGCGAAAGCTTCAGGTATTTTCCGCGGACTCGCTGCAACTGCTGGGAGAGACGCCCGTGGGCCAGCGCTGCTGGCACTTCAGCCTCACGCCGGACGATTCGAAGATTCTGCTGGCGTGCGGGCGGTCGAACAACGTCTACGTGATCGACGCAAAGTCGTATCAGCCGATCAAGACGATCGGGGGATTTCAGACTCCGTGGGGCATCGTGACCTATCCCCGCGCCTACGGGAGCCTCGGCCTGCCGTGATGCAGCCGGACCGTTACTTCTTCGCTGGCGTTTTTAGCGAGGATGATTCTGTCGGGTCGTGCATCGCCCGCTGCTGCGCGGTCATATGTTCCGCAATCAGCTCCGCTGTAAAACGCTGATTGTGTCCGGGTCAACAATGATGGACTGTGTGTGCCTCCGGGCTTGTTGGCGATGGGCTGCAGGCTTTGAGTCAGATCGCCAAGAACGTTGCTCGCGCTCTTTTTCTTAGTGCCACACTCCAGTTCAAGTCAGCGACCCGATGGTTCTTATAACTGAAAGATAGAAGGAGGCTTCGGGGCCTTCCTCCCGTGGTTGCCGGGATTTGGCAACCTGCGGATAAGCGCGAGGCCTGTGCATGTTTCTGGCGGCCATGTGGCAATGCGTTCTACTTGCTGGCGGCCCCCGATGTTCTAGAGCGGAGCGTCCTGGAAGGGCTAGGAATCCCTCCATCAGCCCGAAGTCGGTTCGAATGGTCCGGGCGCCTAAGGCACCGCCACGAACGAGCGCTGCTCCGCGGCAGCGACGCGGAGCGCCGTTTTGATCGCTGTATCCGGGTTCAGTGATATCGAGTCGATTTCCTGGTCCACCAGCCATTCCGCAAACTCCGGGAAATCGGACGGAGCCTGGCCGCAGATCCCGATGGGCTTTTTCGCTGCGTGAGCGGCGCGGATCGCCTGCGCGATCATGCGCCGCACTGCTTCGTTATTTTCGTCAAAGAGATGCGCCACGGTGCCCGAATCCCGATCCAATCCAAGAGTGAGCTGCGTGAGGTCATTCGATCCAATAGAATACCCGTCGAAGATTTTCAGGAATTCGTCGGCCAGGATGACGTTCGCCGGAATTTCGCACATCGCATAGATTTCCCAGCCATCCTCATGCTGCTTTAGGTTGTTACGGCCCATGATGTCGATTACCTTTCGGCCTTCCTCAACGGTGCGGCAAAACGGCACCATCACTTTCAGATTTTTCAGTCCCATCTTTCCGCGAACGCGCGCGAGGGCGGCGCATTCGAGCGCGAAGCCCGGCGAATAGCGGACGTCGTAGTACCGCGAGGCGCCGCGAAAGCCGAGCATCGGGTTTTCTTCCTTGGGCTCGAATTCCTCGCCGCCGAGCAGGCGTGCGTATTCGTTGGTCTTGAAGTCACTCAAGCGGACAATCACCGGTTTGGGATAGAAAGCCGCGGTGATGCGACCGATGCCCTCGGCCAGGCGCCGGATGAAAAACTCGCGCGGGTCTTCGCCGGCGATCCGGCTCCGAATCTCGTTGACGGCTCCCGGGTTCTTCAAAGCCGGAAACTGCGCAAGGGCCATGGGGTGGATTCCAATGTGATTCGTTACGATGAATTCCATCCGCACGAGCCCGACTCCCTCATTGGGAATGGCCGCAAGATGGAATGCTTGGCCAGGGTCGGCCAAAATCAGCATGACTTTCGTGCGGATTTTGGGCACGGCGCTTGATTCGACCTTCTCAATCTCAAACGGCAAGCGGCCGTCGTAAACGTGCCCTTCGCTTCCTTCCGAGCAGCAGACGGTTACATCCTTCCCGCTGGCGAGCACGCGAGTCGCATTGCCCGTACCCACGATGCAGGGAATGCCAAACTCCCGGGATACGATCGCCGCATGCGCCGTGCGGCCTCCCTGGTCCGTGACGATTGCAGCGACGCGCCGCATCACCGGCTCCCAATCGGGGTCGGTGTTCTCTGCCACCAACACCTCACCGGGTTGCACCTCTTGCAGCTTGCTGACCGCCGTCACGACGTGCGCTCGCCCCACGCCGATCTTTTCTCCAACCGCCTGGCCCGTCACGAGCGGTGCGCCCGGTTTGGCTTTCAGGTGATAGACCTCGGCGACAGCATTTCTCAGTTTGGCCGAGTGCACCGTTTCGGGCCGAGCCTGCACGACGAACAGCTCGCCCGTTACTCCATCCTTGGCCCATTCGATATCCATGGGCTCAGGATGATTGGCGAGCTTCGAATAGTGATCTTCGATCGCGCACGACCATCGCGCGAGCTGCAAAACTTCCGCATCGGACAGGCAATAGCGCGCCCGCGCGTCCGGAGGAGTGGCTTCACTACGCGTTGAGCGCGTCCCCGCCGCGTAGACGAGCCGAACTTCCTTCGATCCAAGCCGCCTTCCCACAATCGATTCGTAACCTTCGCTTAAAGTGGGCTTGAACACGATCCATTCGTCCGGCGTCACCACGCCCTGAACGACGAGTTCGCCTAGCCCATAGGAGCCCGTGATCGTGACCACGTCGCGGAAACCCGATTCGGTGTCGAGGGTGAAGATTACACCGGAGCTAGCGAGGTCTGACCTGACCATGGGCATCACGCCAACGGAGAGCGCCACCTTGAGTTGGGAATAGCCTTGGCGCGCCCGATAGCTGATCGCACGATCCGTAAAAAGCGAAGCGAAGCACTGAAGCACTGCACGCAGCAACGCCTCTTCACCGCGTACGTTCAGAAATGTCTCCGCGGCTCCGGCGAACGATGCTTCCGGCAAATCCTCGGCGCTGGCCGAAGACCGCACGGCCAATTCCGGTTCGCGCCCAAGCCTTTTGGCCAGCTCCCGATAGGACCCGAGAATGGCCGATCGAAGAGCGTCCGGCAGCGGGGTGCCGAGAATCAGCGCTCGAGCCGCAAGGCCGGCTGCTGCCAGGTTTTCCAGGTTCTCCGGATCGAGGCCCGAAAAGATGGCTTCGAGCTTTTGACGCAGCCCTTGCTGTTCGAGCAGCAGCCAGTACGCATCGGTCGTGATTGCAAAACCATCCAGCACGCCGATGCCCTTCGGTTTTAGAGCGCTGAATAGCTCGCCGAGCGACGCGTTCTTTCCGCCCACCCGCGGCACGTCCTTCATGCGGATCCCGGAAAAACTCAAGGTCAAAGCTGTTGCCATGGCATCTCCTTCCGGTCGGGCACTCGTCCCTTGTATGCGTTCGACGTCGCTAGAACATTGTTTCTTGTCTCCGCTGCGGGTTCTGTGAGGCACGTCACACGGTTCGGCGGGAGCCGTGCCTGATCGGCAGTGCGACGCCACGACTTTAGAAACAGCCGACGGCGATCAAATGGAGAAGGGAACTGCAGAGGTTGGACATGTATGAAGATAAGAAAGGGCGCTCCGAGGTTTAGCCTCAAAGCGCCCATGGTTGCGGGGGTTGGATTTGAACCAACGACCTCCGGGTTATGAGCCCGACGAGCTACCAGGCTGCTCCACCCCGCGATTTCATGATAGCGGATGGGCGCAGCGCGGTCAAACGAATCCCGGCAAATCGGAATGGTTCGGGCGGCTTAGCGAGCCGTTGCGGACTCCACGAAGCTCAGCACAGAGTCGCCCAGCGGATCGCTCTCCGTGTTGACGGCCAGCATTCCGGACAAGTGTCCATGGCCGGCCAGCCACGCCAAACTCGGCAGCGCGTGCCGCTTTTCGACATAGGCGCTCAGGAGGCCGACGTACTGGCGCTTGAAATCGAGGGGATCGTATTCGGAGAGCGTCACCAGCAACGGCGTGGAGGATTCGCACAGCCCCGGAAGCGCCGAGCGTTCCGCGTAGACCGCAGGATCCTCGCCGAAATAGGCCTTGAACATGGGGTTCTTGTTCATCGTGTTCGTGTCGTAAAGGCCGGAAACGAGAATGGCTCCGGCAAGAGCCTTGCGGCTTGGGTTGGAGAATTGCGGCTGCGCGAGGAGTTGGGCCACGTGCGTGCCGCCCGCAGATTGACCCATCAGGAAGATGCGCCCGGGATCACCGCCATAGCCGCCGATATTTTCCCAGAGCCAGCTCAGCGCCGCCGAGACGTCTTCCGAGCCGGCGGGCCAGGGATGCTTCGGCGCGAGGCGATGCGTCATGTTCACGCCGACCAGACCGTGCCGAGCCGCCCAGACGCCGATGTTGTCGTAGAAGGGCATGCCAGGCATCGTCTTGTTGCCGCCGATAAATCCGCCGCCGTGAACGAAGACGAGAACCGGTCGCGCAGCCTTCGCGGCGCCTTTTGCCCGGAAGATGTCGAGACGATGGCGTTCGTCGGGGCCGTAGGCGAGGTCGCGAGCCACGTCGACATCCGGGAACGGCGCCTGTGCGTGCAGGCCCGCGAAAAGCTTCAGGTTCTCGCCGATAATTTCCGGAGTGAAGGCGTCGCCGAACTCCCGGAGCTTCCTGTGAATTTCGGCGACAGCCGGAGACTTCGCTTGCGATGCCATACAGCCTCCTTCGGATTTCGGGTGTTCCTCGTACCATCCACGCACGGGCCGGGCCGAATATTGCAATAATTGATTCGCGCGCATACTATCCCCACCAGGCCGGACGATGCAAGAAGGTCGGCGGCCGCGAGATTCTCCGACACGAAATTCGACACGAAGGAGGCGCCGCCATGCCGGATTCGAATGAGAAGCTTTCGGTGGAAGACCGGCTCGACATCATCGAGCTATTCGCCAAGTACGCGTGGGGCATAAATACAGGCGACATCGAGGCTGTCTTAGGTTGTTTTGCAGAGGACGGCTATCTGGACCACTTGTGGCAGGGAAAGCTGCAGGGGCACGACAAAATACGCCGCGCGTTCGAGGAGCTGTGGTATGACCGGCCGAGCTGGTGGTTCGGGCGGCAGCACCTGGCGAACCATTTCCTGATCACGCGCGAGGGCGAAGGCGCGCGCGTGAAGGCTTACTTCACGATCGTGCAATTCAATGTGGATTACCGGACGAATTTCGTGTTTGGCATCGGGAACTGGGACAATTTTTGCGTAAAGAGAAACGGCAAGTGGGTGTTCATGTCCATGTTCATCAACGGCTGGACCGATCGGGATAAAGTGCCGTGGCGCGGCGATGCGCGGGCGTACAGCGGGCCGCCGGTGACGCGGGTGCATCAGGAGACGGTTTCGTCGAAGGGCGATTAGGCGCGGAGCGCGGCGTCCACGCTACGTAATCAAGCCGAATCCGCGCCAGTGATGGCATCGGTCTGGGTTGCGCAGAAAAACGGACGCCGCTCCGTCGGGAACCGACGGAGCGGCGTCCGTTGGGTGGTGGGGCTCTTCGTTTTCGTTCGCGCCGGTGGCTGGCCGAATCGTTCAGATTCGGCCAGCCACCCTTGAAGGTTCTTTTGTCGATCCGCAGCAAGCCTCGCCGCGGGTACCACTCCTAGAAAGTGAACCTCAACCCGAATTGGATCAGGCGCGGATTGACGTTCGTGTGGAGAATGCTTATGGTCGCCGGCGATGCGATGTTCTCGAAACCCACGGTGCCAAAGGAGGCGCCGCCGGGATCCGCGAACTGTGGGTGGTTGAAGGCATTGTAGAAATCCGTGTGGAACTGCATGTTGACCCGTTCCGTAATTTTGGTGCTCTTCAGGATGGAAATATCCCAGTTGAACTGGCCTGGGCCAAGTACGGCGCCGACACCGGAATTGCCGAAGCCCGTAGCTGTGGGGTCCCCAAAAGGTACGATGGGCGCCGGGCAAAAGCCGGCGAGGTTGAAGTAGCCCTTGCCATTTGCAGGGTTAGTGCCCACTTTTGAAATAATGGAGCCGGACGCAAGGATATTTCCATTGTTAAACCCAGAGCAATATTGGGCCGTCGAGACTCCATCGAGATAGCTCGTGGTGCTCGTGCCGTAAGCCCCGCCGGTCTCTACTGTTGGGTTCGTACTGCCTGATGCTCCGATGAACGTCAGTGGATCGCCCGATTGCACGATGGTGATGCCGGAGACGTTCCACCCGCTCACCAACTTGCCCGCAACTCCCTCCATGCCTTTGCCAATAGGCAAGTCGTAGCTGTAGTTCAGTACAAAGCGCTGAGGCCGGTCGAACGATACGCGCCCGTATTGTGAACCGACAGCCAAAGCGTTGTTTATGTTGGCGCTGGGGCCAAAGAAGACGTCGGAGAGGTTCTTGTCCCAAGTATAGGCCGCCTGCATGGAGAGCCCATGGGAGAACTGGTGGCGCAGGGTCACCTGCAAGCTGTTGTAGTTGGAGAAGCCGTTAGCGTCCGAGGCAGCCAGACCATCGGTCGCGTAGCCGGGATACGGCACGCGGAACTCCGCGTTGGCGGCGGTGTTGCAGATCGGTGGGGTTCCGGTGCAAAGGGAACTATAGGCGTTTGTGGGTGTCGCCAAGACCGCCTGATTGTGATTGTGGTTGTAATCCAGCAAGTTGATTCCGCTCGATCCAACGTACCCAAGATCGAGCACCCACTGTGGCGCGAACTCATATTGAATGCCCAGGCTGTATTCCCGGACAAGCGGTGTATGTACGCTCGTAGGGTCAAAGGGCGTGCTCAAGCTGGAATCCGCGCCGGTGGCCGCATTCGAGAAGCGAGGGGCAAAGCCGAGCCCGAAATCTGTATTGCAATTCGGGTCCGAAGGCATGCACACCAGACCTATCTGAGGGTAGGGCTGAGCGAGCGTGGCCTGCGCCCACCGACTGCTCAAGAAGCTGTAATCGTAGGTGGCTGCATAGGGGTACCCCTGCTCGTAGGCGTGGACGACGCTGTCCAAGCCGACGCGATTGTAGAAGATGCCAACTCCGCCGCGCACCACGAGTTTTCCGCCCGTCAGTGGCTGCCAGGCGAATCCGAATCGCGGAGCGAAGTTGCTATACGGGGCGTGCCCTTCAATAGAGTTCCTGTTATTGGCGATGCCGACGCCGGCAGGGGGTGGCCCGAAATGCGAAACGAAGTTGCTGGGCACAACGTATTGCTGAACGCCGGCCGGGTCCGTCGCCGAGAATGCGGTTGGCACGTCCGCATTTGGCGCCATCCGGTCGAGCCAAACCTGAGTGAGCCTTCCAAGGCTATCGCTAAGCAACCCGTCATACTCCCAGCGCAGGCCGATATTCAAGGTCAGGCGCGAGCTCACCTTCCAGTCGTCCAGCACGTACAGACTCTGGTTGTTCAGGTGATAGAAGTGGGTAATCCCGTGTTCTCCCGTGACGCCCTTCACGCAGAATAGACATCCGACGTTCCAGAAGGGGCCGGCGTCCCCCCCGGCGGCGAGGCCGCCCGTGCCAAGGAGGAGCAAAAGCCCTTGCTGGAGGCCCTGATCCTGCAAGGGCCAGTTCGTCCATTCATACTCATAGCCCGCCCGGATGCTGTGCTTTCCGTGCTGCCAGGAAATCTGGTCCGCCAACTGGAGCTGGTTCGTCGGCCCTTTGAAGGGGAGGAGGCCCCCAAAGAGGGTGAAGTTGTCCAAGACATCGATGATGGTCGGCGGCTCGTAGAAACCGGGGACCAGAGGCTGCATCCCCAACTGGGCGGGCGAGCCACAGTTTGCCGCAGATGCCGTAGGACACCCACCCGGTGGCACGGCTACGGTCGCGCCGCCATTGTTTCGCTGATACGACACGCGTGCTTCGTTCACGAAATTGTTCGTCAGGGTCGACGTGAGCCTCGCCACGGCAGCCTGGTTACCCCAGGGTGTCTTCTCCGGCGTGCCCGGCAGGTCCCCGCCTCCCTGGCCCAAGAACAACGTTTGAGGGTTGGCCGTGTAAAAGTACCTCGTGCTGAGCGTGTGCTTGTTGTTGATCACGTAATCGCCGTTGGCGACGTACTGATTCTCTGTGTAGAGAGCCGGAACGCTGAAATCGCACGTACCTGCAGAGCTGCAGAACTGTGGGTCCGACGATGGGGCCGGGATGTAATAATTATTCTTTACTCCCGCGCCACTCCCCGTCGTGAGTTGGAATATCCGGAGCCCCACGACATTGGTGATTCCCATCGCGGAGGCAAACGCCTGGGCGGTCGCATTGCAGCTACTAGCGATGCTGCTGTAGTCAGGTACCGCCGTAGGGGTAATGCACGTCCCGCGCGACCCGAGCGCTGCGTACGGGTTTAGCGTGGGAGGCAACAGCGCGCCGAACGTTTCGCCCTGGGGCGCTACGCCGTTCTTGCCTCGCGTTCCCCGATAGCTGAAGAAGAAGAAGAGCTTGTCTTTCTTGATCGGGCCGCCAATCGTGCCCCCGAACTGGTTTTGATCCAACACTTGGTGGGGATCGGCGGGTGTTTTGACGTAAAAGAAGTCGTCGGCATTGAGAATCGAATTGCGGAAGAATTCGAACGCTGACCCGTGAAAAGCGTTGGTGCCGGGCTTGGTGGTAAGGTTCACATTGGCCCCGGGGTTGCGGCCGTAGCTGGCGTCGTACGTCGAAGTCTGGACCTTGAATTCGGCGATGGCGTCGGTGCTGGGAATCGGGATTCCGGTGTAGATCGTGCCGTCGTTCGCGCTGCCGGAGTTGGCGATGTTATTGATGGCCACGCCGTCCATCTGGAAGTTATTCGATCCTGGATCGACGCCATTGGCGCTGATGTTTTGCGTGCCCTTGCCAACTGACGTCGCGTTGTCGACGCCCACAGTAGTACCCGCCGAAAGGCTGAGAATCTCCGTGTAGTTCCCGTTGGCCATGGGCAGAGCATTGATCTGGCTTCCGCTAACCGTGGTCCCGAGCGTCGAGCTCTGCGTCTGAAGGGTCTCGATGTTGGCCTCCACCGTGACGGACTCGCTCACGGCGCCGACTTCAAGCGCCTGATCCACGGTAGCCGTCTCGGTAACGTTCACCGTGACGGAGGGGACCGTGGAGGTTTTGAAACCAGCGGCGCCGAACTTGACGCTATAGTTCCCGGGTGGCAGGAGGGAAAACTTGTAGACACCGTCCGAGCCGGTGATCGCGGTGCGCGACTGGCCCGTGCCAAGGCTGGTCAGCGTGACGGTGACACCCGGAACGGATTTGCCGGAAGGGTCGGTAATCGTTCCAGTAATAGCCCCGGTTCCGGCTGACTGGGCGTGAGCCAGTGACGCGCTCAGAAAGAGCGCCGCCAAACAGATGCACAGCGAAGCGATAAGAATTCCTCGCGCGGATTGCTTGTTCATTACTTCCCCCCGTTCAGTGTGTTTTCACCAGCCAGCAAAGGTCACGCATCAAATCACACTAAGCACGTGGATTGAGCGCACGCCTCATGCGCTGTGGATGTTTGCGAGCCCCTAACTCGGGACGGACCACCCAATAGAATGGACACACTAATTACCGAATTGGGTCCGCTTGTCCATTTCTTATTTTGATTGCTTCTGTTACCGATTAGGAATATAAGCTCCGTAAAAGCCCGTATGGAATTGCGCCAACTGAAATACTTCATTGCGGTCGCCGAGCATCTGAGCTTTTCAAAGGCCGCACTGCACCTTCACGTGACAGTGCCGCCATTGAGCCGGCAGATTCGCCAATTGGAAGACGAACTGGACGTGCAGCTGTTCGTGCGCGACCGCCGGCGCGTCGCTTTGACCGATGCTGGCCAGTCACTCTTGCGTGAAGCGAAGATTTTGGTGGCTCAGACCGCGCATGCGGTCGATTGCGTGCGCCTTGTTAAGAAGGGAGAGGCCGGCCTCGTGAGAGTCGGTATCGGCCTGGGCCTGGGAGAACGGGTCAGCCGCGTCATCATGCAACACTCGCAGCAGTTTCCGGGCGTGGAAATCCGATGTACGGAGTTATATTCCAGTTTTCAAAATGAAGCCCTCTTGGAAGGAAAAATCGACATCGGCTTCTTGCGGCCGCCCGTTGACCCCGCTCACCTGGAATCCGAGTTGTTGTTTGAGGAAGGACTCTCCGTTCACATGAGCAAAGCGAACCCGTTGGCGAAACGCAAAGCTTTGCGGATAAGGGATCTCGCCAGCGAGCCGTTGTTGATACCTGAGCGGGTGGCTTCCACCGGTTTGTACGACAAAACGCTCAAACTATACGCCGAGGCAGGCGTGACTCCCAACGTGGTTCACGTGGCGATGGATCCTTTGCCTCACAGCGACCTGCAAACGGTGCTGCTGGCGTGCCGGAGGGGAATCTTCATCATGCCGGATGAGGTCGGGTGTTGTCCGCCGCCCGGCGGCGAAGTGGTTTCCGTGCCGCTTGATGAACCCGATGCGAAGATTGCCGTGCACGCGGCTTGGCGGAAATGCGAGAAGTCAGTGGCGGTGTTTGCATTCCTGAACACGGCGCGCAGAGTCTACGGTGGGGCGCCTCTGCCGGGCTCACGATGCGCGGCGGCGAAGATTGACTCCCGCCCGAACCTCCGGAATGGCAAACCCGAGATAGGAATCTTCTGATTGGTCTGTACCGGCAGTCAGTCGAATTCCGCACCAAATCGCTAGCCACGTTCATCCAGGTTCGTATAATGTGTCGGCGACCAGCGGACGGGTTTGTTCGATGGCGGCTTGCTCGAATCGAGGTGCTCGCGCATGGGAACGATCACGGGGGGAGAACTTGTCGTACGGACGCTGATCAAGGCAAACGTCAAGAATATTTTCGGGCTGCACGGGGCGCACCTCGAAACGATATTTCAGTCGTGCCGCGACCACAACATACCGATCACCGATACGCGCCACGAAGTTGCCGCAGGACACGCGGCTGAAGGCTACGCTCGGGCGACCCGCGGTCTCGGCGTGGCGATGGTCACGGCGGGGCCGGGTTTCACCAACGTCATCACATCGCTGGCGAACGCGTATCTTGACCGCACGCCGGTACTCTACATCACCGGCTCCGCCGGCCTGAGGGATGCGGAGACGAATACTTTGCAGTCCGGGTTCGATCAGGTGGCGGTGGCGAAGCCCATCACCAAGTGGGCGCACCGAATCACGGTCCCGCAGGACATACCCCGCCTCGTTGCCCAAGCGATTCGCATGGCGACCTCTGGTCCCACGGGGCCGGTGCTGCTCGACATGCCCGCCGATGTTTTGGGCGCGCAGGTTGACGAAGCTTCGGTGCAGGTTCCCGACACGGTTCTCTTGGATCCGTCGTCGTCTCCGGCGCCGCAAAGTCGCGCAATTGACGAAGCGATCCGCTTGCTTGCCGGTGCAGCGCGGCCCGTGATCATGGTGGGTGTGGGCGCGTATCAATCGCGCGCGGAAGAAGAGTTACGCGCGTTCGTCGAAGCAACGGGCATTCCCGTTTTTTCCGACTTTCAGGCGCACGGGCTGCTGCCGAGTAATCATCCGTTGTATGGCGGCACGTTCCACAAGATGGCCGATCTCTCCGCGCCCGATCAGCGGCCGGATGTGATTCTCGCGCTGGGCGTTCGTTTCGGCCTTTTTACGCTGGGAATGAACGACCTCGAGGTTCCGCTCGCGGCCAAGATCATCCATGTGGAAATTGATCCCACCGAAATCGGGCGGTTAAGACAGGTCGCGGTTCCCATCGTCGCAGATCCCGGCGAAACCCTGCGCGCGCTGAACGCGGAGGCGAAGTCGCAGCGCTGGCCCGACCACACGAAATGGCAACAGACGATCCGAAATGCAAAGACGGAACGTTGCAAGCGGGCACAGAAGGATCTCGATCGCACCGGGCCGCCCATCCACCCCCTCCAGGCAGTATCAGCGATCGTTGGGAACATCGATGAGAGCGCGATCATCGTGGGCGACGGTGCCGAGGCCTATCACTGGATGAACGAAGTCATCCATCAGAACTACCCCGGAAGCTACATAACGCACGGCTTTCTGGGCGCCGTCGGATTCGGCCTGGGGCTTGCGCTCGGGGCGCAGGTGGCGAATCCGAAGCGGCAGGTCTTGTGTCTGGTCGGAGACGGCGCGATCGGCTTTACCATCGCCGAGTTCGATACGATGGCGCGTCACAACCTGCCCATCGTCGCCGTGGTGATGAACAACCACAGTTGGGCGGCCTCGCAACACTTTCAGGAGATCGTTTCCGGCGCCAGCCGCGTGACGGGAACGCAGTTGCGCGACGCGAACTACCACGAGGTTGCGGCGGCCTTCGGATGCTATGGCCAGCGCGTGACGGAGATCAAGGACCTCGGTCCCGCGATCAAGGCGGCGTTCGCGAGCGGCAAGCCGGCATGCATCAACGTTTCAATCGACCTTGCGCCCATCCCGCCGGAGCTGTATTTGCTGATGAAACGCTGAGGCTGAATCGAAGATTCCGTTGCGCCGGTGGATATCCGGCGATCTGGAGAAGAGACGTGCCAATGGAAATGCGTCAATTAGGGCGCGGCGGCCCGACGGTTTCAGCGATCGGTCTTGGCTGCATGGGAATGTCGGGCATGTACGGTGCCGCCGATGAGAAAGAAAGCATCGCAACGATTCACGCCGCTTTGGAGGCGGGCGTCACGATGCTGGACACCGCCGATTTCTACGGCATGGGGCACAACGAGATGCTCTTGCAGAAGGCGTTGGCGGGACGGCCACGCGAGAGTTTCTTTCTCGCGGTCAAATTCGGTGCGATGCGCGCGCCCAAGGGAACTTTCGTCGGCGTAGATACGCGTCCGGCCGCGGTGAAGAATTTCCTCGCGTATACGCTGCGGCGGCTCGGCACCGACTACGTCGATTTGTACCAGCCGACGCGCGTTGATCCGAACGTCCCGATTGAGGAGACGATCGGCGCCGTTTCGGAGATGGTAAAAGCCGGATACGTTCGTTACGTGGGGCTTTCCGAGGCGTCTTCTGAGACCATTCGCAGGGCGCATGCCGTTCATCCGATTGTGGCGCTGCAAATCGAGTATGCGGTTGTTTCGCGCGGCGTGGAGGCGGACATTCTGCCAACGCTAAGGCAACTGGGAATCAGCCTGGTCGCGTACGGAGTTTTTTCGCGAGGGCTCCTGACCGGGCACGTTCCGAGCCGCGAGAGCGCCGCGCAGGGAGACATTCGGGAGCACTTCCCCCGGTTTCAGGGCGAGAACCTGAAGGCCAACCAGCAATTGGTCTCGCGGCTCAGCGCGATCGCGCAGCGGAAGGGAATCAGCGTGGGTCAGCTTGCCGTAGCGTGGGTTTTCTCCCGGGGGAAAGACATTATTCCTCTCGTCGGCGCACGGCGACGAGATCAACTCGCGCAGGCTCTGCAAGCGCTCGAGGTTTCGTTTTCCGCCGAGGAACTGGCTGCGATCGAGAACGCGGCGCCGATCGGATCGGTTGCGGGCGACCGCTACACCGCGGAGCAGATGGCGGTGCTTGATAGCGAGCGCGCTGTTCCGAAATCGGCGAAAGCGAATTAGGCTGCCTTCGAGTAGGCGCTCGCCTCATCCAACCGCCGGACGGCTTCGGCCGGAAGCTTCAGCGTCGTCGCACCGATTATTTCCTTCAACTGATCGAGATTGGTGGCGCTGGCAATTGGCGCCGCGACTCCATGCGCAAGCAGCCACGCGAGAGAAACCTGCGCAGGCGTTGCGTGGAGTTCCGCGGAGACCGTATCGAGTGCCTTTAGAATCCGGAAACCACGCTCGTTCAGCATGTCTTTCACGCGGTAAGCTCGAGCTCGACCCTCGAGATCCTTTTCGGAGCGGTATTTGCCGGTGAGGAACCCGCTGGCCAGGGAAAAATAGGGGATCACGGCAATGTTCTCGCGCTTGCACAGGTCTGCAAGCTCGCCTTCGAATTCGGCCCTGTCGTAGAGGTTGTACCACGGCTGAAGGGTCTCGTACCTGGGAAGACCTTTCGCGGCGCTGACTTTGAGAGACTCGGCGAGGCGGTCGGCTTTGTAATTGGACGCGCCAATGGCCCTGACTTTTCCCGCCTTGATCAAATCGGAGTACGCCGCAAGAGTTTCTTCAAACGGCGTTTCGGTATCGTCCCGGTGGGACTGGTACAGATCGATGTAATCCGTTTTCAAGCGCTTGAGCGAGCGCTCGACGGCGCGGAGCATGTAGGCTTTGGAGAGGCCGCTTTCTCCGGCTACAACCTCGACGCCAAGCTTGGTCGCAATCACGACTTTGTCGCGGCCACCGCGCTTTTCCAGCCAATTTCCGATGACCGTCTCGGACTCCCCACCCTGATTCCCGGCGATCCACTTGGAGTAGACGTCGGCGGTATCGATCAGGTTGAGTCCCGATGCGACGAATGCGTCGAGCAGCTTGAAAGATGTCGGCTCGTCGGCAGTCCAGCCAAAGACGTTCCCACCGAGGGCCAGTGGTCCTACTTCCAGTCCGGAGTTGCCGAGTCGTCGTTTGATCACGTCCATCCTCCTGTCGAATTGGATGCCGGAAGCGCCGCGGAGGCATCTTAGTTGAGAGGCCCTCCTGGCCGCAAATCTCAATGAGCCCGCGGCGGATCGCCGGACAAATCCGGCCAGACGTTTGCTATCATGTCTCCGGTTAGCGCTTTTGCGGCATCCAAAGATAAGAACGGGCGGACTCAGAAAAGGGGATACGGACTCTATGAACTCTGGCGGGACAACGAACTCTTCCAGTCGTAAGAATTCAGTCGCGCGCGGCGCGACGGTGTTGGCCCTGGGGCTGGCCGCGATTCTGTTGGCGTACGCCGGTACGACGAGGCCGGTGGGGGCTGACGCAAAGCCGACCAAAACAACACAGGACGGCGTGTACACCGAGGATCAAGCCAAACAGGGCAAGGCCCAGTACAGCCAGAGCTGCGCGAGTTGCCACATGGATGACCTTAGCGGAAGCGGACAGGCGCTGCCGCTTGTGGGCGACGCGTTCACCCAGACTTGGGAAGGCCAGACCGTCGACGATCTCTTTGAGCTCATTCGTACAACCATGCCGCAGGACAAGCCGGGCAACCTGACTCCGGAACAAACTCTCAACGTGGTTGCCTTCCTCTTGCAATCAAATCAATTCCCGGCGGGCAAGGATGAGCTGAAGAGCGACCCTGACGCGCTGAAGAACATCCTGATCACCACCAAGAAGAGCGGCAACTAGAAGTCAGCGGAAAGGACTGCGCGCAGCGGGCGGGCACCTGCCGAACGGCAACGAAAAGCTATCAGTCGAGGATTTCGAAGCGGAACTCTTCGATGACGGGATTCGTGAGGACTTCTTTCGCGATGCGCTCGACCTGGTTCTTAGCGTCTTCGCGGCCCATGCCGTCCAGTTCGAGGACGAAGAATTTTCCCTGCCGCACGTCCTGCACCTTCGCATAGCCGAGCGAAGAGAGGGCGCGCTGGATCGTTTGTCCCTGCGGGTCAAGTACGGTCGACTTCAGCATAACCCAGACGTGTGCTTTCATTATTTCTCCGGAACGCCGATTATAGCAGGCCCGCCGATCTGGCCGCCGACCGAAAATCTTCCAGCAGGCTCCGCTTGTCGCCCGGGGGCAGAAACGCCGCGCTAAAGCTCTGCTCCGCGAGTTGCAGCAGTCGTGCCTGCGATAGACCGAGGGAAGCCGCGCGCGAATACTCCGCGAGCAGGTCCGTGTGGAACATGCCCGGATCGTCGGTCGAGAGCACAACAAGCGACCCGCGCTCGAGAAGTTTCCGGAGCGGATGATCGCTGAACGATGCGTCCGGCTTTCCGACCTGTTTCGCCAGTGCGCCGGTGGCCACGTTGCTCGCGAGACAGTTTTCGAGAACGATGCGGCGCGCTGCGAGCGAGTCGGCCATCGCCAGATCGTTTATCAAGGCGATCCCATGCCCGATGCGTTCGGCACCCAGAATCTCCACGGCGTCGCGCACGGATTCCGGCCCGCCGATTTCGCCCGCATGGCACACGATATGCAATCCTGCATTCCGCGCGAGATCGAATGCATGGCGGAAGCTCGCCGCCGGGTAGGACAACTCGTCGCCACCCATTCCAAAGGCCACAACTCCGGATCGCTCGAGCCGCGCAGCCCAGCGCGCCACCTCCATCACGGCGTCCGCGCCGAACTGCCGGGCGGCATCAAAGATCCACGCGGTGCGCAGCCGGCTGAACCGCGCGCTCTCCGCCGCTTCACGAATGGCCGTGAAATTCGCCTCCACGTTTTGCATGCGTCGCAGCATCACGCCCGTCGAAATCGTTATCTCGGCGTAGACGACCTTTTGCTGAACGAGTTCCTCCAGCAGCTTGCGCGTGATGAGCGCGTAGTCTTCCGGATCGCGCAGAAACGACGTGACCCACTTGAACGCCTCGATGAATCCGCCGAAATTGGAGAAACGGTAGCGCTTGGCGACGTCTTCGGGCGTGAGCGCAGTGCCGTGCCGCCCGGCCAGTTCGACCGCGGTTTCCGGCCGGATCGAGCCTTCCAGGTGTAAGTGGAGCTCCGCCTTGGGCAGAGCGTCGAGAATCGTCGGCTGTCTCGCTGTTTCCATCAGGGGATCCGCTTAGTACGCGGGCAGTTGCGGCCGGCCGGCGTTGATCCACGCCGTCATCCAGTACGATCCCAGGTCGGTCGAGGCGTCCGAGAACTGGCGGATCAGAACCGCGCCGGCCTGGGCGTAAAAGCGGTCGTAATACTCGTCCCCGTAGTTCGAGAGTCCTTCATGGGCGCGATGGTCCGCTAGGAGCACATTTTCGAGCCACGAATGCGCGCTAAGGGCCATCTCGAACGCATGCTCGGTCGGATCGCGGATGAAGGCGGCCTCGTTCGGCTTCACGAAGAAAAACAGTTGATAGCGGTCCACGAGCCCGTACCCAAATCTCTGGTTAACGCCCGGTTGGTCCGCAAGCTTCCCATCGCCGTTCACCGTCGTGTTAAAAGGGTCGTGCGCCGCGGCAACGTAGTGCGCCAGCATCGCCGCCGAAAGCTTTGCTTCGTCCCAGTTGTGAGAACGCAGCGCCTCGGTGAGCTTCTGGCTGTACAGACCGATCTGCCAGGGAAGCACGCCGTAGGTTTCCAGGGATTTCTTGCCGAATTTCGCGACGGCCGCATTGTAAGAGTGCGGAAGCACTGCGAACGGATACTGCCCGTAGTGGTCGAGCTGGACGAAATTGTTGTGCTCTTCGGCGGGGTTCCTCGATTCGGCTTCGTCGGGGTCTGTGACATGCCGGACGAGGAACTGGCGGTTCGAACCAAAGAAAGTCTGCATTTCGTCCGGAAGCGTATCGATGGCCTTGTTCGTAATCAGCCGCTCGGCGTTTTCACCCCAGCCGAAGGAAGAAGGGAGCGCGAGAAACAGAATCAGCGCGAGCAACGTCAGCCCGGCGCAGCTTCGACGGATGGCCCAGCGCATCAGAGACGTCCCTCTTTGACGGCAGATGCCTGCAACGTCGCCGTCGCCAGTTCGCTGTGCTTCCGGCCGTAGAACTGGTACACCACCAGCCCGATCAGCAGCCATACGAAAAAGCGCACCCAATTCTCGACGGTCAAGCTCGCCATCAGAATAAAGCAAAACACGACCGAGGCAATCGGAATCCACGGCATCCAGGGGACGCGAAATCCGCGCGAACGTTCCGGTTGCCGCCTGCGCAAGATCAGCACCGCAATCGAGACGAGAATGAAGGCAAAGAGCGTGCCGATATTGGAGAGGTCGGCGAGAGTTCCGATGTCGAAAATTCCGGCGGGAATTGCCACAACGACTCCCGCGACCCACGTAGCCACGTCGGGCGTGCGGAACCTATGGTGCACGCGCGAAAAGGAGCGAGGGAGGAGGCCGTCGCGCGACATGGCGAACCATACGCGCGCCTGCCCGAGTTGAAACACGAGAATCGACGAAATCATGCCCATCAGCGCGCCGGCAGTGACCCAGCGATTCACGCCATTCAAGCCGACGGCCTCCAGGGCCTGGGCGACCGGCGCGGCGTTGTCGAGCGTGTTCCAGTGCTGAATACCGGTAAGCACGAGCGCCACGGCGATGTAGAAGAACGAACAGACGAAGAGCGATACCAGAATCCCGATGGGCAGGTCGCGCTTGGGAGTCTTGCACTCCTCGGCGGCAGTCGAGACGGAGTCAAAGCCGATGTACGTGAAGAAGACGATCGCGCCGCCGGTGAGTATGCCCTGAAAGCCATTGGGGGCGAATGGCTTCCAGTTCGACGGGTGGATGTACCTGCTCGCCGCGATGCAAAAAACCACAATGGCCAGAAGTTTGATGCCAACCATCACGTTGTTCGCGCCCGAAGATTCACGGATGCCCACTACGAGCAGCACCGTGAGAATCATCACGATCAAAAAACCCATGATGTTGAAGTGCACCGCCCAGCCGGTCTCCGGCGAATACGCGGGGGTGCTTAGCACATCCGGAATGTGGAGGCCGAAGGAATCCAGCAGGCTATTGATATAGGCCGAAAATCCCACCGCGACGGCCATGTTGGAGACCGCGTATTCGAGAATCAGGTCCCAGCCGATGATCCAGGCGATCAACTCGCCGAGCGTCGCGTAGGTGTAGGTATACGCGCTACCCGCGATCGGAATCATCGACGCGAGTTCCGCATAGCAAAGTCCCGCGAGGCCGCAGACAACGGCGACGAGGAAGAACGAAAGGGCGATTGCGGGACCCGCGCCGGGACGTCCCGCGACACCAAGCGCATGCCTTCCGTGCAAAAGCACATCGAGGAGCGGCGCTTTAAGCAGGGAAGGAAACTCGACGGACTCACCGGCGGCGGCCGTGCCCGTTAGAACGAAAATCCCGCTTCCTATAATCGCGCCCACGCCGAGCGCCGTCAGACTCAGCCAGCCGAGCGATTTCTTGAGCCTCTTTTCAGGCCTGTCGGCATCGGAGATGAGCTGGTCGATGCTCTTGGTACGGAAAAGCTGTGGGTCCAATCGCCACCTACCCCGTGCGACTGAGAAAAACTCTACCTTGCGCGGCCCTTCCGCGCAACCTGTCCTTCGGGACATGGCCGCGGCGAATTCGGGAGCAATCCTGGGTTTTTCCGCCGAACTAGGCGAGTTGCAGATTCGCGTACCGCTCGATCAGTTTTTTCGGGCCGTAATCCTGGAAGCTGACGGTGAGCTTGCGCTCCTCACCCTCTCCTTCCACTTCGATCACCGTGCCGAGGCCGTATTTCGAATGGCGGACCCGGGCGCCTACCAAGGGGTCCTTTGACGTACGAGCCGTCGGCGCGGGACGGCCGGAATTCGGGCGCCCGTAAGAGGAGCGCCCGGCCGCCCCTCGGCCGTAGGCGGTCTGCCCGTACGACGGACGCGGCCGGCGAGCGGCATAGCCTTCCGAATACTCCGGATCGGGTTCGTAGCGGCGCGTCTCGCCCGGTTCGGACTCCGATCCCGCGGCCGCTTCGATCAGGTCGCCGGGGATTTCCGCCAGGAATCGTGAGGGCAGAGAAGCCCGCAATCGCTCCTCGCCGTAGCTCCGGCGATAGATCGCGCGCGAGAGGACGAGCGACCGCTTTGCGCGCGTCATGCCGACGTAGAACAGCCGGCGCTCCTCCTCGATTTCGGCATTGGTATCAATCGACCGGCTGTGCGGCAGGATGCCTTCTTCGAGTCCTGCCAGGAACACCGCGTCGAATTCGAGCCCCTTCGCGCTGTGCAGCGTCATCAACGAGACGGGAATCGTCTCATCGTACTCGTCCGAATCGGCCACGAGCGCCGCGTGGTCCAGCAGATCCTCGAGCGTTTGGCCCTGTTCCGTTGCTTCCGCCATCGCATTCGATAGCTCCCGCAGGTTCTCCGCGCGCGACGTGTGTTCGAGGTTGTCCTGCTGCTCGACCCAGTCGAGATAGCCGGTGCGATCGAGCACGCGTTCGATCATCTGTGCGGGCGGGAGCTCGATGCACTCTTCCCGCAGCCCTTCGATCAGTTCGCGGAACGAATTCAGCGCTCCGGCGAGTCTCTTGCCGGTTGCGAGTTCTCCGCCGCGAATGACTTCCCAGAGCGAACTGCCGGTTTCTTTGGCGCGCGCTTCGAGCGCGCCAACCGTCGCGGCACCGATCCCGCGCGGCGGGACGTTCAGGACGCGCAGCAGCGCTACGTCGTCCTCGGGATGAAAGAGCAATCGCACGTACGCCAGCGCGTTCCGCACCTCGGCGCGCTCGTAAAAGCTGAAGCCTCCCACGACGCGATGGCGGATCGCCAGCCGACGCAGAACCTCCTCGAACGATCGCGACTGCGCCCCGGTCCGATAGAGGACGGCGACGCGCGCATGGGGATCGTTCCGCACGATCGCAGAAATTTCGCCGCAGACAAAGTCCGCCTCGGTCATCGAGTCCTGCGCCTCGAAGAAGCGCAGCCGGTCGCCCGAGCCGAGCGTCCCCTGAAGATTCTTGCCCAGCCGGTCGGAGTTGTTTTTTACGACGGCCGCCGCCGCGTCGAGAATCGTTTGCGTCGAGCGATAGTTCTCCTCGAGCCGGATGATTTTGGCGTCCGGGAAATCTTCCGTAAAGCGCTTCAGGTTTCCGGCGCGCGCGCCCCGCCAGCCGTAGATCGATTGATCTTCGTCGCCGACGACGCATACGTTCCTGTGTGTGCCGGCCAGAAGGCGCACCAGCTCCTCCTGCGCCTGATTTGTGTCCTGGAACTCGTCGACCATCAGGTATTGGAATCGGGCGCTCCAGGCGGCGCGCACCTCGGGATGTTCGCGCAGCAACTCGACGGCTCGCAGGAGGAGGTCGTCGAAATCGACGGCGGCGGCCTTGCGAAGGATCTCGTTGTACGCGCGGAACACTCTTGCCACGTCCCGGCGGTCGCGGTCCTGCATTCGCTGCGCTTCGGATTCCATTTCGTCCGGTGTGATGCCGTGATTCTTGGCGTGACTGATCTGTGCCCGCAGGCTGCGCGGCGGGAAGTCCTCGGCGGAAAGATCGAGCTGCAATAGCGCGCGCTTCACGGCCGAAACCTGGTCGTCGTCGTCGTAGATGGCGAAATCGCGCGGAAGTCCGGCGTGGCGCGCCTCGCGGCGCAGCAACCGGGCGCAAAAGGAGTGAAACGTCGAAACCCAGACGTCGGACGCGTCGCGGCCACTCGCGCGCAGCAAATCGCGGATGCGATCTTTCATCACGCCCGCCGCCTTGTTCGTGAACGTCACCGCCAGAATCGCGCCGGGCGGAACACCCTTCTCGATCAAGTGCGCCACACGATAGGTGATAGCGCGCGTCTTGCCCGTTCCGGCGCCTGCGAGCACCAGCACCGGCCCCTCCGTTGTGACCACCGCTTCGCGCTGGCGTGGGTTGAGTTCGTCGAGAAGTGTCATTGCGTGGGGAGAATTGCTCAAGCTCGAATTGTATCCGAGCCATCGCCATTGAGCAATTTGCGTTCCGCGTCTTCACGGACGCGACAAAAAACTCTGTTACAATCGCACCCTTTTATTGGAGTCATCTCGCGACATGAAGCAACCCAAATTGCCGCACTGGCTGGGGAAGATCGTCGGCGCCCTGGGCGGCGGAGGGGGGATATTTCTCGTCGCCTTCTTCGACTCCTCGGTGCTCAGCTTTCCCTTTGTTCCGGACGCGCTCGTCATCAGCCTTTCGGCCCAGAAGCCCGCGCGGATGCCGTACTACGTCGCGATGGCCGCGCTGGGTTCGCTCGCCGGCTGCATCTGGCTCTACCTTCTTGCGAAGAAGGGCGGTGAGGCCTACTTTCATCGCCACGGGGGCAAGGTGGCCGTGCACGCAAAGCAGTGGGTCGAGCGCAACGCTTTCCTGAGCGTTTTCGTTCCCGGAATGCTTCCGCCGCCGTTTCCGTTCAAGGTTTTCATTCTCGCCGCAGGAGTTTTCCAGGTTCCGCTCAGGACCTTTGTCCTGGCACTGCTGATCGCCCGCAGTTTGCACTATTCCATCGAAGGAATTCTGGCGGTGCGCTACGGGTATGCCGTGCTGCTCTTTATGACCGCGCACAAAATCGGCTTCGCCCTCGCGGTTCTTGCCACGCTGCTGCTCTTCTACATCGCCGGACGCCTGCTGTTTCAGGGCTCGTCTGCTGACTGAAGACTCCTGGGGCGCGAGAAATCGCGCTGCGGCACCCTGGAAAGTGTGTCGATTAGGAAAATTTTCGCGCCTTGTTTTCAATGGGATAGACGCGTTTCTAATCGCCGGAGTGTCGATTAGAAATGAGGTGCGCTGGAGCCGGAGAGCGTCAAATGGCCCTCGGTTCCAGTGACGGGTAGCCGGTGCACCGATTCTTTGTTTTGAATGGGTTGCGGCGAATTCTACTCGACAGCCAGTGACGGGTAGATCGGGAAGGTGACGGGTGGCAGACGCCGGGTGACTAGAGCCGACAAACGCGGCGACACGGAAGCGGGGAGGCAGGAAAGAGTCCGCCGCCGCGCCGGCTTGCCGGCGGCGTCCGTCACGCGGTATGTGTCTCGTGTCGTCCATCGTTCTCGCCCGGGAACTGCACCGGGCCCGTTCCCAGCTAAGCACGATGTCCGGCCGAATGGAACTGTACCGCAGTACAGAATTGGGGCAATGCGAAAAGGGGCGGGGATTATTAGAAGCAACGCGAGAACAAAGGCGTTGCGGAACGGGAGCTAGGGGTTGGGGGACGAGGCGAAGCGGAAATCCTCCCGCCGAATTTGGAGACCGCTATCGAGATCGACGCGGATGAAGATATTCGCCGGTTCGTCGTCGTCGGGCGCGAACCGGAGATCGTGTACTTCCACACGATAGTCCGCTTCCACGCGCTGGACGCTCGCGAAGGGAAACCGGGCGTAGATAAGGAATTTCCTCGCGTCTGCGGTTGCCTGTCCCGCTTCGAGAGCGGGCGAATCCTGCGGCTTGTAATGCGTCAGGCTGCGATTCGGATCGAACTCCGCGCCCGGTCCGAGCGGAACTTCCACTTCCTCGAGGGTATCGTCGGTTACGACAACGCCGCGCCAGTCAAACGGCGCGGACGACGCAGGGAACGCTCCCGCCGACAATGGAATGCGTCCATGGTATTCCCGCGCGAGCAGGAGATCGATCGCCCGGCTGTGCAGGTTCGCGCGTGCGCCGAAGTAGGCGGCGATCAGGAGCAGCGTGACGACAGCCGCGCGGCTGCCGCCGCGGCCTTTCCGGCGGTCGCCGACCTCTTCGTTCACCAGGCGGAACAGCAGCGGCACTAGAAGCCCCGCTACCAGCAGGATCAGGATCCAGGGATCGAGGTTTGTGGCGAGGTCCCACGCCGACCAGTGCGCGCGAAATGGCCACAGCAGTTGCACGCCGACGCCGCTGGCAAGGTCCAGCAGAAGGTGTCCGGCCGCGCCAGCCGCGCATGCCGCGAGCGCGGCCGTGAACCGCAACGGAGCTTGTCCGGCTTTCCTAGGCGGCAATTTCCGGTCGAGCACGCAGAACGCGGCCGCAATGATGCAGCTTGCCACCGCCGCTCCGGCGAGCGAATGCAGCACGGTCCGATGAAATCGCAGGAACGCTCCCGGCCCGCCGAGGTAGCTCACGTAATCGAGGTCTGGCGCCAGACCGGCGACGATCATCATGGATGTGCCGAAGCGGGGAAGCCGCCGCTCGCCCGCCCGCGCGAGCGCCAGCGACGTGAATGCGTGTGTGAATGGTTCCAAAGAGTCGTCTCGCCGGATAAAATGGAGCCTAGCGCTTCGCCGGGGTCACAATCGATAGGGCATCCGGCACGATCCGGAACGCGAGCGGCAGTTGCCCGACGGGCTCGCCATCGACCTGCGCGAAGACCGGTTCACTCCCCGCAGCCTCGCAAATCGTCTCTACCGCTTTCCATGCTTCGACGCCTTCCATCTTGCGCAGCGTGCCGAGCCACAAAGCCGGCAGGCAAGCGAGGTAGGCAAGCCGGCTGCGCCTCGAGTTCGTGAGGAACTCGAACGAGTCCTCGAAAAGGTTCGCTTCGGTCGTAATCTTGAACGGTCCGCCGTAATTCACCGTTCTTCCGGCGACCAGAATTGTGGCCTTTCGTTCTCTCCCGCCCGACCGGACGCAAATCTCCGGAAACCCGTATCCGAAAAGCTGCCGAAAGCCCTCGACCCAATAGGCGAAGACCCCTGTGCTTTTCTTGAGCCCTCCGTGCACGCCGTTTACGATCGCTCCGTCGGGCCCCGCGCCGCCGACGGAAAGAAAATACCGGCCTTCGCGCGGCATGACCGCGGAATGGTTTCCGTTCAGCGGCAGCACGTGGCCAAGGGCGATCCTCCGAATCGTTCCGCCGGGAATCAGGCGCGCGGCTCGCGGGATGTCCCACGGGATGCCCAGCTCCTTCGCGAGTATGTTCGCGGTGCCCGCCGGCAGCAGCGCCATCGGCACCGAGCTTCCCGCCAAACCGTTGATGATCTCGTTGATCGTGCCGTCGCCACCGCAGGCGATCACCATTCCTCGCCGCTGCTCCACGGCCTGCGCGGCGATTTTCGTCGCGGTTCCGGGCCCGGTTGTGGGCGCAAGCTCCGTGGTAAGGCCCGCGTCCTTCAGAATGCGCGCCGCCCGCTCGATTTCCACGAAACGGCGATGGCGCTTCCGCCCGCTGGTCGGGTTATAGATCAGAATCGCGTCTTTGATTCCATCGGGCATCGTTCATCCTGAATTTATGATGCGAGCGCACATTGTATAATACCGACGAGTTTGGCCGGCCGCCTCCTGAGGCTTGAATTCCTCAGGCGCAAACAATCAATTGTACTATGCCCCGGACATGACCCAGATATGACAAAACCCCGCGACGCCGCCAAAGAGATCGAACGCCTGCGCGCAAAAATTCGCCGCCATGAATACCTGTATTACGTCGCGGACAATCCGGAAATTTCCGATGCCGCCTTCGACCGGCTCATGGAGCGGCTCAAGCAGCTCGAGGCGCAGCACCCAGAGCTTCTGACTCCCGATTCCCCGACCCAACGCGTGGGAGGAGCGCCGCGCGAGGGCTTTCAGGAAGTCCGGCACAGGGTGCCGATGGTCAGCCTCGACAACGCATTTTCGTTCGAGGCGCTCTCTGAATTCGACCGCCGGGTGCGCGACCTCACCGGACGGGCGAAGATCGACTACGTCGCCGAGCACAAGTTCGACGGTCTGAGCCTCTCTCTGCTCTACGAAAAGGGTGTGCTGGTGCGCGGCGTCACCCGCGGCGACGGTACCACGGGCGAAGACGTCACGCCCAACGTGAAGACGATTCGCTCGATTCCTATGACGATCGATCCATCTTTGCTCAAGAAGGCCGGGCTGCACGGCAATTTCGAAGTTCGCGGCGAAGCCATCATGACGCGCCAGGCCTTTCAAGACCTGAATCTCCAGCAGAGCGAGCAGGGCGGCAAGATTTTCGCGAATCCTCGCAACGCGGCTGCCGGCGCCGTTCGAATGCTTGACCCGAAGATCACGGCCTCGCGAAAGCTCGATTTTTTTGCGTATTACATTCTCGTCGATGGGCGTTACGCGAAGAAACGCCTTTCGGAAGAACTGGAAACGCTTTCAGCGCTGCATTTCAAAGCCAGCGATGATTGGAAGCTCTGCCATTCGATTGAGGAAGTCACGCGCTACATCGAGAGCTGGGAATCGAAGCGCGAGAAGCTCGACTACGAAATCGACGGCATCGTGGTGAAAGTGGACGAGGTCGCTTTGCAGAACGAACTGGGCTTTACGGCGAAAGCCCCGCGCTGGGCCATTGCCTACAAATATCCCGCGCACCAGGAGACGACGGTCGTGCGCGAAATCGGCGTCGGCGTCGGCCGCACCGGCGTCTTGACGCCCGTCGCGTTCCTCGAGCCTGTGCAGATCGGCGGCGTAACCGTGAGCCGCTCGACGCTGCACAACATGGACGAAATCGATCGCCTCGGCCTGCACGCCGGCGATACGGTGCTCGTCGAGCGCGCCGGCGAGGTGATTCCTCACGTCCTGAAGGTTGTGAAGCATGGGAAGGAGGAAAAGCCCTTTCACATGCCGGACAAGTGTCCCGAGTGCGGCACGCGCATTCACAAAGCCGAGGACGAAGTCGCGTATCGCTGCGTCAACGTCTCGTGCCCCGCGCGACGCAAGGAGTCTCTGCTGCACTTTGCTAGCCGCCATGCCATGAACATCGACGGACTGGGCGAAAAGATCGTCGATCAACTTGTGGACAAGAAAATTGTGAAGGACTTCGCCGACCTCTACCACCTCGATGCGGACACGGTTGCGGATCTCGAGCGCATGGCCGAAAAATCGGCGCAAAATCTGATCGACGAAATCGCCGCGAGCAAGAAAAACAGCCTTGCACGCCTGATCTACGCACTGGGCATCCGCTTTGTGGGGGAGCGCACCGCGCAACTGCTGGCGGCGCACTTCGGTTCGATGGACAAGCTCGCCCGCGCCAGCGAGGAAGAATTGACCGGCGTCACCGAAGTCGGGCCGAAAGTCGCCGAAGGCATCCTCGAATTTTTCTCCGAGTCGGCAAACCGCAAGCTGATCGAGCGCCTGCGCGACGCCGGCCTGAACATGAAAGAAGAGCGCGCCGCAGTGCACGACACGAAATTCGCCGGAATGACATTCGTCTTCACCGGCACGCTTGCGAACCGGTCGCGCGAGGAGGCCGAAGCCCTCGTCGCGGCGCACGGCGGGAAGGCAGGATCGTCCGTCAGTAAGAAGACCAGCTACGTCGTTGTCGGCGCCGACCCCGGCTCGAAATTCGACAAAGCCAAATCCCTGAAGGTGCCCATCCTTGACGAATCCCAGTTCGAAAAACTGCTGAACACACGCTGAAGTAGCGCGTCGCTGAATAGCGTATAATGATTATTGGCGGGTGAGTCGGGTGATCGCCGGCCTGTTTCGCGAAGGCGGAGCGGGCGGGAGGAAAGTCCGGACTCCAGTCGTGGTGAACTCGCAAGAGTCGGCCACGGCAGGGCAACGCGCCTGGTAACGCCAGGGGGTTGCGCAGTGAGGTGCGCGAAAGCGTGTCTTGCGGCGCGGCCACGGAAAGTGCCACAGAAAATATACCGCCGGTGATGCTTGCACCTCGGCGGCAGGCCTTTGGCAAAACCGGAGGCTCGCCTCTTTCGGTCGAGCGCATTTGGCAAGGGTGAAAAGGTGGGGTAAGAGCCCACCGCCCGGGTGGCGACATCCGGGGCACGGAAAACCCCGCGTGGAGCAAGGTCAAATAGGAGGGGAGGGCTGGCCCAGCCCGCATGCGTTTCGCTCGCAAGAGCGGTGCGCTCTGACCCTCGGGTAGGCTGCTTGAGTCCCGGAGCGATCCGGGACCTAGAGGAATGATCGCCACGCTGCGCGTCCTCAAGCATCTTGATGCAAATCAGGATGCCGGTCGCGCAGCGGACAGAATCCGGCTTACAGACTCACCCGCCTATTTATTTTCGTTAGGCAATTTTTCTAGTTCCTACTGCGCTGTTGTGACCACCAGCGACGGACTTGACGCGCTGTTCGTCAGAGTGATCGTGATTGCCTGATTCTGGCCGGGTAGAATGGTCACTGTGCCGGGAATCGTAGCTGTTACTCCCGAAGGAAGCTGCACGGTGATCGTCGTGTTAATTGGCGGGGGCGGTGGAGGAGTAACCGAACCGCTCGCCGGGTCGAAGAAAATTCCGCTGACGACGGCGTTAGGCCCGGTGTTGGAAGTCACACTAAAAACAACATTGCCGGTGACATCCCAAACCAGATACTCCCCGCTCACGAAAGTCTTAATGGATTGAGTGTTGAGAACGTTGCCCGATGTGTCGCTAATCTGAATGGTTTCCGACCGGCCTTTGCTGTCCCAATCGACAACGTAGAGGGCAACCTGGTGGGTTGATGAATCTGTGAAATTCGTGTTAAAGCGGTACGTCGAAGCGCCATTCGTGTACCAGCACGCCGCAATGCCCCAAGCATCGCCCGGCACAACCAAGGCGCGAGAATCGCTCGTCGGGTAAGCCCACTGCCATAGCGATGAATTCGAGCCCACCGTGTAGGAGATGTTGCTTGGCAGATTCGCGGGCAAGCCTTCAATGTCATATCCAGCCGTTCCGTACTTGCCCTGCCAGCGTCCTTGCGTCGCTGTGTCTGTTCCCACAAATTGCGCGACGGCGCTCGTGGCCACGCCCGCTGAGCCAGGCGGGATCAACAATCCGTAAGCGTTCAGCGTGGCCGGCGTCCCTGTGATGGAATTCGGGGCGGCGGTCACATAGACATCGCCGTTCGCAACGATCGGCTGGCGCCATTTGACGGAGAAACCCAAACCGTCCCGCGAAGCGTTTTGATTGCTGTCCCACAGTTCATGTGCGAGGTTCGCTGCATCGAAGGCGTACAGGATCGCCGGGCCGCTTCCGAAATTGTTGGACGTGGAAGAACCAAGCGCCCACACAATACCGGTGCCCGCGGTGTTTCCATTCGCGGAGATAGAAACAGCGGGCGCGAAGGAAGAGGCCGGCGTCAGAACCGTTCCTTGGGATACAGGAGAGAGATTGAATGACGATCCGTTGAACGGGTAGGCCTCCAGATTGGTGCTCCACAAATACAGTTCTCCGTTCCAGAATGCGGGCGCACTGAAAATACTCCCGATGTTCATGGACTGAATTATTTGTGAGTTGCCCGGCGCTTCCTTGCCCAGCGGTGTATTCAGGACGTAGAGATTCCCGTCCTTTCCGCCGGCCACGACAATGTTCGTGCCCGGAATCATCAAGGGGCTCGAACTGCCAAGGTCTTCATCGTTGCCCTGCAAGAAACTGAAATTGTCGGGTGTGAACCAATCCAACAGAGACAGGCTGGGCGAAAGTTTTACGATGGAATCGCCGAAGTTGCTGACGCCATCGTACAACCCGTTGCCGGTGGAATACAAAAGATTGCCGCTCGAATCAATTACCGGCCCGCCGCCCGACATCCAGATCGCGCCATCCGTTGCCGTTGGCGTCGTGCAATAGATGGCCGTTTGTGAAAGCGTGGAGGCGGAATATGCCATCACCCATCCATGCCACACGGTCAGATCGGCGAACGATCCGAACGCGACGTAGACATTTCCATTTGCCAGCGCGAGCGCGGGCCGCTGTAAATGTTGAGTGGGAGCAAATGCGAGAGAGCCGACATTTCCAGTGATGAGTACGGGTCCGTTGAATTTTTCCGCCCCGCTCGAAATGTTGAGCGCGTGCAAATGATAGTTTCCGCCCGTTAGAGCAACCACATAGATCGTGCCGCTGCCGGGATCAATTACGGGGGTGGCAAGAATCCCGCTTGTGAATACGCCGCCAGACCAAGTGAAGCTGCCCGGCGTTCCGAGATTCACTTGCCACAGGGATGCGCCTGTGTTGGCATCGAAAGCATAGAGGGAATTGTTCATCGTGGCGACATATACGACGTTGTGCAGACCGCCGTTGATGGTAAGACCGGGAACATAAAGAGGCTGCGCGTAGGGCGTTGCGTCGAGGGGCCGAGAGAACAGTTTTCCAAATCCTGCTACATTCACATTGGATGTGTTCAGGATTGTTTCCTGTGTGTTTGCGGATGAACGGTTGTTATCGTAGGCTTCAGTCCTAACAACGAACTGAGCCTTGGCCGTGAGTGCAAAGGCCAAAACTAGAAATGCTGCGATCATTCCGCGATTCATTTTAGATTCTCCGGTAGTGGTTCAATGCCGCTTCTTGCAGGGTCATGCGGCTAACCTCCGTTTCGGCCAAACACACCGGAACTTGACGGAAATGTGCGGCGAGCGTTGCGCAATCACTAAACACTGTCCGTGTGCGGATTTGCGATGAAGTAAGTTGTGGAATTTTGGGGAGCTTCGGGGTTTTCAGACCGAAGAACTTGCAATAGGAGAGGGTCGCATCGCGATTTTCAGAATCCGGCGCACAGACTTATCCGCCGATTCTGCGGCGGCTGCAGTGCAATTTGCTGAAAGGCCGATGGTTTCGGCCCCTCGCGCACGTGGGTGTGCGAGAAGGCGTCAGTGCCGGTACGGCCCAAATGCCTTTAGACCCTGACGCCTGGGGCACCTATCCCGGCGATTCAAATTGGAACGCTTCTGTCCCACCCTTGCGGTTACTCCCAACCGGTCTTTGAGTTATACGGCATCATGGTTCCCATGGCCTCGATCTCGTGGATCCTGCCGTCCTGAACCTTGAAAATGTGCGCGGCCGGAAGGTCGAACGGTTTGAAGTTCATATCCACTGATTCAACACCGGGCACGCCCACAATCTTGACCGTTTTCTCGTCCATCGGTTGGCGGAACTGCGAGAGCCCGAATACCAGACCGGTTTCCGTGTCCGCGATTTCCACGCGCCGCGGCTCGATCTTCTTGATATAGCTCATCACTTTCGTATCCAGTTGAGTGGAGCAACCCATGGAACCCATCGTTCCCCGGCCTGGGGTGGGCGGGGGAGGATTGCCGGTCGTCTGCATCCCATTCTCATGGCGGACGCAATCGTCGGCGAACGGCGCCTCCTTCCCTACGCCGTCCACAAGGGCGTCGTAGTACGAGAGCCCGATTTTCAGGCATCTCTGCTCGAGGGACTCGTTCCGACGGCGGAACCGTGGCTAGCAAGCCAGGCCGAGGTGTCTGTAGATTGGCGAGACTTCTCTCGCTGAGGTTGCGTGCGATCAAGTGCTCGGCTTCCGTAATCTGCCCATTCCGGATTTTCAGGCGCAGGCCCAGGAGTACGGGCTTATCGCTTTCCTGCATTACGCCCATGAACCCAACCTCTTCGGATGTCGTATCGGGCACATAAATCTTGAAAGTTGTGGGCACAGCGGATGCTGTCTTCCAAAGTCCTTCGCCCGGGCTCATGGGAACCGTGTTTTCGACGAACTTAACAGTCGGCGAAAAATGGACGCGCGAGGGATCGTGGGCGACAACAGCGGCTAGATATGTATCGACGGTGCCTTTCAAACAGGCGCGGTCGCATTGCGCCGGACTGGCTTGCAGTTGCTGGGCGACGGCCAGAACGCCACTCGAGACGAGCAGGATCGCAATTGCTCTACGTAAGGTCTTCATGGTGTTCCCCCCTGTTGCTGTGCATTCACGCTGTGACTTCGAATAGCAAATGTCGCCGTATATATATCATCGGTTCCGTGCTGACCAGCAGGGCCCGCGTCTTGTTTTTCTCAAGCGGCGAATATTCTATGGAATTCATGTTCAGAATCGCGTCGAGGCCTGGCGGTCATCCTGGCCGCCAAAGTTAAAGTTATTGACGCCGCAGCGGTCCCGCGCTACATAGTGTTCGGCAAAAATGCTTTTTGGCACCGGGCCTGATATCCGGTGACCGTTGGGGTGGGGGCATGTTCCTCAAAAAAAGGTTACTCGGTGCGGCTGCGCTGGCGATGGCTGCCGCCCTGCTTTCCTCTGCGCTTTCCGCGCAAGAAGAGGCAAAACGTCCGCCGCCGTTGCAAGGCTTCCCGATCGGGCCTTCCGGGCGCGTCACAAGCTTCACGGCCAATCCCAGCACGATCCAGCCGGGGCAGTCCACAACTCTCACCTGGGCAGCGGTGAACTCGGACGATACTTCCATCGACCAGTGCGTCGGTGTCGTCCCGACGAGGGGAAGTCGGCAGATCTCCCCGACAGCGACGACCACTTACACTTTCACTGCCGCCGGGCGCGGTGGCACGGACAAGAAATCAGTCACGGTCACGGTAACTGGTACGACTCCGATTTCGCCTGCCGAGGGCAATCAAGGCTGCGTGGCGGAGAAAGATCTGCCCATACCGCAGATGGACGGCCACCCGGATCTTTCGGGCGTCTATATTGGAGGCTTCGGCATCACCAACCGGGCGAATCCCACGGTGAAGCCCGGCGCCGAAAGCTTCAGGATCGTTCCCAAAGAAGACGACCTCGGCCAGGGCGTCCTGTGCGTCCCGCCGGGAGTTCCGGCCGCCACGATGCAGCCCTACCCGTTGCAGATCGTGCAGAAGCCCGGCCTCGTCGTGATTCTCTACGAGGCCTACCATCTTTTTCGCGTGATTCACACCGACGGGCGCCCTCATCCCTCCGATCTCGATCCTACGTGGATGGGAAACTCCGTCGGACGCTGGGAGGGTGACACTCTGGTCATCGATGTGACCGGCTTCAACGACAAGACCGAGATCGCCGGTTTCCACCACACGACCGCGTATCACGTCGTCGAGCGCTACCGCCGCACTTCGTACGACACGCTCAGCTACGAAGCCACCATCGACGACCCCAACGTCTGGACGGCGCCCTGGAAGTACGGCGGCTCGCTGAAACTCCATCCGGAGTGGGAAATTCAGGAATATGTTTGCGAGGAGAACAACCAGAACTATCAGGATCTATTGAACAAGAAATAGCCTGAACTGGTTACACTAAACGCACGGGCCCGTGCGCGGGCTTCGGGGGAATGTCGGGGGGGAGTATTCATGAAAACGAAGTCGGCCATTTTGATTGCATGTATTTCGCTGCTGTGCGCTGTGCCCGTGTTCGCGCACCACTCGGTGTCCATGTACGATATGGCGCATCCGACCACGGTCACGGGTGTGGTCACGAAGCTCGATTGGACGAATCCGCACGGCTACATTTATGTCGACGTGAAGAACGACAAAGGCGAGACCGAGCATTGGGCTATCGAAATCGATAGCCCGAATTTCCTCAAGCACAACGGCTGGACCAGCACCACTGTGAAGCCCGGCGACACCATCACTTGCACCGGCGGCCGCGCCAAAAGCGGCGCCCTGACCATGCGCTGCACGATCGTCAAGCTCTCCGACGGCGAAGAGCTTAGGTCGTAGAATCGTATGTCTCTCTACCATTTTTGTCAGTGGCTAGAAGGCACGGCCATTGGGTCCTCCATTCGTGACTCGAGCTGGCTGTTTCCGGCGATCGAGTCCGTTCACGTGATGGGCATCATCATACTGGTCGGCTCGACGGGGCTATTCGACCTGCGTCTGCTCGGCCGCGGTTTTCTGCGGCAGCAGCCTGCGTCTCAGGTCGCGCAACAAGTCATGCCGTGGGTTTGGGGGAGTTTCGCTGTAATGTTCGTCACCGGAGTGCTGATGTTTTCCTCCGAGGCCACGAGGTGTTACCAGAGCTGGTTTTTTCGAATCAAGCTCGGACTACTGCTGCTCACAGGGCTGAACGCATTCATATTTCAGTTCGGAACCTATCGCCAGATTGCCAATTGGGATGAGGCTTCGGTTGCGCCGGCGGCCGCCCGAGTCACAGCCTGGGTCTCTTTGCTGCTCTGGATTTTTATCGTATTTGCCGGGCGGGGAATCGCGTACTATTAGCCGGCGTCGGGGGGGCGCCCGATATGCGCTTTTGCCATTGGCTCCAACACACATCGTTCATCACGTGGGTCAGCAATTCCGTCATCATCTCCACGGCCGTCGAGATGACGCACTACTTCAGCCTGTTCCTGCTGGTCGGATCGATCGTGATCGTCGATCTGCGCATTCTCGGCCTGGCCGCGCGGCGTCGCAACGCCACGGACCTCGCCGACGAGCTGTTTCCTTTGATGTGGACCGGTCTGGTTCTGAATTTCCTGTCGGGATTCTTGCTCTTTGCCGGTGACGCGGCGACTTTCTACGTCAACTGGGTCTTTCACATCAAGCTGGGCGTGATCCTGCTGGCCGTGATTTTCGGTCTCATCGTTCAGTGGAACGTGCGCCGGTGGGATCGGTCGCCGTCCATGCCGGCCGCAGCCAGGCTGCTGGCTCTTGTTTCGCTGGTGCTGTGGATCGGATCCATTCTGGCGGCGGTCGAAGTTCCCGCTCTTACAAGCGTGGGATAGCTCCGGGCGGGAAGGAAGGGCGAGCCGAATGTATCACCTTTTATATTCCTTCTGTGAATGGCTGGAAAATACGCAGTGGGCCTTGAACATCTCCGGCTCAACGTGGGCCTATCCCTACGTTCAGATGATTCATTTTACGGGTTTGTCCTTGTGGGTCGGCACGAACCTCGCTCTGGATCTAAGCCTGCTCGGTGTTGGCCGCAGGCGTCAAACGCCGGCCGAACTCTCCGACACACTTTTTGTGTGGAACTGGATTGGGCTCGCCATCGCCGTTACCGGCGGATTCATGCTTTTCGCGACGGCGGCCACATCGTTCATCATCAACCCGGCTTTCCGCCTCAAGCTTGGAATCCTGATTCCGGTGGCGCTTATTTTGCACATCGTGGTGCAATGGATTGCGCGCACATGGTGCCAGACGATGGAGGCGCCTGCCTTCGCCAAGGTCCTGGGTTTGCTCGAGATGCTATTGTGGATCGGTGTCGCGACGGCAGCCGTATCGATCCCCTTCTTCGAGCATGTCGGGTGAAAATTGAAGGTCTCGTTTTGCATTGTACTGCCGGCCTGATTGCTGCTCTGGTTCTCACCGGTTGCTCTAAAAAAGAGCCGAACGAAAGCGAACAGTCCGCTCCGACGGCCACCGTCGATCCCACCACCGTCGCAACCGTCTCCGGCACGGTCGTTCTCGAAGGCCCGCCGCCCACGCTTCGTCCGATCATCATGACCGCCGGGCCGGAATGCGCCAAGTTGCATTCTTCTCCACTCACTTATCCCGAGGTCGTCGTGGGCGGCGGCGGCGTGCTCGCCAATGTTCTCGTCTACGTAAAATCCGGCCTCGGCAATTACCGCTTCGACCTTCCCGCGACTCCCGCCACGCTCGACCAGACGGGGTGCATGTACGAACCCCACGTCCTCGGCCTGATGGCGCGCCAGACGATCGAAATCAGGAATACGGACCCCGTCGTTCACAACGTTCATCCCGTGCCGCACCAGAATCGCGCCTGGAACAGATCGCAGCCGGTCGGCTCCTCTCCGATTGAGGCCTCCTTCGACAACCCTGATTTTGCAATGCCGGTCCTCTGCAATCTTCATCCCTGGATGCGCGCCTACTTGTTTGTCTTTTCCCATCCCTATTTCGCCGTCACCTCGACGGCGGGAACGTTCGAACTGAAGAATCTTCCGCCCGGTACCTACACAATCGAAGCCTGGCAGGAGAAATACGGCACTCAGCAGCAGGTCGTCACGCTGGGACCGCACGAATCGAAGTCCGTCTCTTTCGCCTTCCATTCGGTTGGGGCTTCCGCCAACTAGCGGTGGAAGCACCAGGTCGCGGCTGATTCCATGGCCTTTGCAGGCTGGGGGAACACTTACGAATTCCTTATAGCTTGCTTACATCTCGTTTACCGCCTGCGCGCTAACGTACCGTTGCCGCGCGCGCAACCGTTGGCGCCTGTCGCGCCCTGCGGCACGCGCCTGCGAATCGGCTCTGATGATCAGTTCCCCCCATCCCGGCGACCGGATCGGTCCTTACCGGATCGACACTCTCCTCAAGGACGGCGGCATGGCTTCCGTCTTCAAGGCGACGGATGTCCGTACGGGCCGGCCGGTCGCGATAAAAGTTCCCCATCCACACATGGAAGCGGACGTCCTCTTCTTCGATCGCTTTCACCGCGAGGCCGAGATCGGCAGAAAACTCGATCATCCCGGCGTTGTGAAGGTATTGCCCGACGAGGACTCGGGCCGGGTTTGCATGATCATGGAATGGGTCGAAGGGCGGCCTTTACGCGAAATCCTCGATGAGGAAAAGAAACTCTCCCCCGAGAGGGCCGGGCGCATTGCGCTCCACATCTGCGATGCGCTCGGCTACATTCACAGTCAGGGGGTCGTCCACCGCGATCTCAAGCCGGACAACATCATGGTTGACGCCCAGGACGGGATCAAGCTGATCGATTTCGGCATCGCGGGCGACGCGGCCATGCGCCGGCTGACCTTTGCCAGGTTCACCAAGGCGATGGGAACTCCGGATTACGTCTCCCCCGAGCAGGTGAAGGGGAAGCGCGGCGACGCTCGGAGCGATATCTATTCCCTGGGCGTGATGCTATACGAGATGGTCACCGGCCAAGTGCCGTTTGGCGGACCCAACGCTCTCACTTCTCTGAATCAGCGCCTGCTTGTGCCGCCACCGCCGCCGCGCGAAATCGACCCGGAGATATCGCTTCAGTTGCAGGAGATCATTTATCGTGCCATGGAGCGCGAGCCGGTTCACCGTTACGCGAGCGCGCACGAATTGGCATTCGATCTCGAGCATCCCAATCAGGTTGGAATCGAGGAGCGCCCGCGAAATGGCACGCATTCGGGCGCGCCGACGCGCTCGTCGAGCTGGTCCTACGTCGCGTTGGCGTTGATCCCCATCGTCATCTTCGCATTGCTTCTGTTCTTTGCCCACCAGCGGTAATTGCTCTGCTCAAGTAGCAACTTCGATGAGTCTGCGAAGACTACGGCGTTTGGCTTACTTCGCGGGCCCGTACGATAAATCGATCGGGCGCGGACCCGACGTAGTCGAACGGGAAACAAGTAATCAGCGTCAACTCGTGTTCCCTTGAGGTTTCGAGAACGCTGAGGTCGCTGGGTGGAACGATTTCGGTCCACTCCACCTGGTACTGAAGAGCTCGGCCCGGAGTCTCGAATGTGACCATATCGCCCGGACGAATGAGTCGCAGGGAGCGAAAGAACGTATCGCGGTGTCCGGCGAGAACGACGTTCCCGTCGTCGCCCGGCAAGGTCGTGTCGGGTACGTGACCGACTGCGTGCCGTAGCACTTGGGCGGAGTCTCCTTGCGCCACGATTGCTCGGAGCCCGAGCCGGGGTATCTGGAGCCGTCCGATAACGTTTCCTTCTGCCGGAGCGGTGGATGGGCTCGTCGCTGTCGGCTCCAGAACCGTAGTCTCGAAGTTGCGATCATGGACCGCTTGATAGCTTCGAGCCTCTTCGACCACGTAGCCTGAGTAGCCCAGTGCAACGATCCCGATCAGTACAAGCAGGCCCGAGATGATGCGAAGCACCGCCGTGCGCGCTGCGTGCCGCGGTTTCGTCAAGTGACTGACGGGAATCATGGCGCTTTCCCACCGGAATCTTTTGCGGAATGCTCTTCGCCGGCAGGGAAGTAGCCCGGCTTCGTTCGAGCGTGAAGTCTCCCATATCCGCCGGCATCGACCTTCACTTGAACCTTCCGAAACGCACTATCTCCGTTCCCCTTCGGTGGGATGTACCCGAGCGTGTACTGTTCGCGAAGATCGATTGCGATTTGTTTCGAGATATCGATCACGGATTCCGGAGAGTCGGGAAAATAGGCGATGCCGCCGGTGTCTTTCGAAAGCCGTCGCAAAACGCCCGGGTTCTCCTCTTCGAGCGTCTGACCGACCAGACCGATGCAGTAGACGACCACGTGCGACTGCTGGGCCAGCTTCAGCACCTGAGAAAGCTTTTGTTGGCTGGCATCATCGCCGCCGTCGCTGACGATGATCAGTGCTTTCTTGTCGTGGGTGCCGAGTTCCAGGTGACGGAACCCTTCGACGATCGCGTCGTATAGCGCGGTTTCTCCGCTCGCGGTAACGTTTGCGATCGCCTCATCGAGCTCCATCGCATCGTTCGTGAACTGCTTTCCCCCGAGCGGCTGTAGAGTAGCGTGCTCATTGAAATTCACAACGAACATCTCGTCCTGGCGGTTGCTCGAATGCGCGAACTCGAACACTGCCGTGGCGACCTTCTGCAGTTTTGGACCCATGCTGCCGCTGTGATCGACGATGAGACCCACCGTCACTGGGTTGTCTTCTTTCTGGAATAGAGTGACCTTTTGGAGCTGCCCATTTTCGTAGACGTGGAAATCATCCGGACCCAGCCCGGGAACGAAGTCTCCCTTCGCGTCTGTCACTCGCACGGGAAGCAAGACAAGTTCGGTCCTGACGGAGATTGTAGATTGGGCGTACGCCTCCGAAGAGGGCGTGGATGCCGGCAACAGCTGCCATCCGCTCGTAAGGATCAAGGTGAAACAAAGAGCGGCGAAGACACAGGTGTGAGTGCGCCGCCCGTTGTTGTAGTTGTTGCGTGATTGCTGCATGACGATCGCCGCAGATACCGCTGGTTGGGGAAGGAGCGTTTCGCTCCTTCCCCAACGTTGAGGTTAAGGGTGAGGTGTCAGAAAGCCCGTCTTGCGAACAACTTCAGACCGGCTCCCAGGCTGATCGATAGCAAACCGAGTAGCGCGATCAGCGGAGTCACGCTGGCCGTTTTCGGCAACTGCGCGACCTCCTGACTAGGGGCCGTCTGAATCGCTTCTGCAAGCGGCACTTCCTTTGCTTCCGGGGTGACCGCAACGAGTGGGATGGTCTCCATCTCGCCGGCCGTCGGCTCGACGGTCTCCGCCGGGACCACTTCGTTGGATGCTTGAGCTAGCTCTACCGCTCGCTCCTTGGGGTAGACAAACTCATTCCCGAAATTGTGACCGGGATAGAACCACGCGCGGAGGGCAGCCGGGCGGCCGCTCGGGCGCTCGTGAAATTCGATCACGGTTTCGTCGGCAGGTCCGAGACGATAGTCCGCAATGGTGAGCACTGTCGTGATCAGTTTCATTCCGTCTTCGTTCCATATCTGCACGACGTTCCGGCTCATGTTGCCAGGAAGTACTCTGAGCCTGTATGTTCCGGCCGCCAGGATAATTTTCCCCGGCACTTCCACCGGTTGGTTGAATGTAACTGTGGTGTCTTTGTCGAATCGCTGAGCTTGGGCAGGTGCTGACGCGATGCCGACTAAGACGAAGAGTGTCAGCAGCAGAAACGAGATTCCCTTGAACATTCTCATTTTCATTCCCTCCTGTCAGGCGGCTCCGGACGTGGACGGGAAGAGAAAGAAATATCTGCGTTCGAATGCCGGCTGACCCATCACACTGCATGGACGACTACCAATACGTTCGGTAGTTTCAGCCAGCCGTATTATCCGCTTGCACCCGAGCTACCGCAGTGATCCGAGTCACATCCTGATAATACGACGCGAAGAGGATCTGTATGTCGCGGTCCTGCACGGACTTGCGCCGCCCGCCCCCGTATTGTCGCGAGTCTCCGCCATCTCAAATCCTGATGGCACACACTCCGATTTTGGATTTGCTTGTCTTGTCGCGGCCTTTCTAAAGTGAGATATGAATACATACCCTGAACACGGCGAACGTCACGACATCGACGTTCTCCACGAGATCGGCGAGCGCATTGCCGCATCCGACCCCCTCTCGACTGTGCTCAAACTTGTGGTCGAGTTTGTATCGAGCATCGTGAAGTGCGATTCCTGTTTCATCTACGTTCTCGAAGGCAGTGAGCTCATTCTCCGCGCTTCCAAAAACCCGCACGCGGAGATCGTGGACCGGCTAAGGCTTCGCGTGGGGCAGGGAATTACCGGTTGGGTCGCCGAACACAAAAAGCCCGTGGCGATCGGCAGAAAGGCCGCGCTCGATCCGCGCTTTCAGTCGTTCCACGAGCTGCCGGAGGATCGTTTCGAGGCGTTTCTCTCCGTGCCGGTTTTGTGCCGCGCCAAGCTCGTCGGAGTCGTCAACGTGCAGCACCGCGAGCCGCACGATTACAGCGAGCGCGAAATCCACCTGATCTCGACGATCGGTTTTCTGGTGGGACCCGAAATCGAGCTGGTCCGTCTCGAAACCGAGAGCTCGAGACTCTCCGAACTCTCCGAGGCGCGACAATTGGTGGAACGGGCGCAGAAAGCGCTAAGCCTTAGCCTGCGGATCAGCGAGGAGGATGCCTATCTGGTCTTGCAGAAGGAAAGCCGGCAGCGCCGCAGGTCAATGAAGGAAATCGCCGAGGCCATCCTCATCTGGGACGAAATCCTCAGTTCGCAGCGCGGCTCCCACCCCTGTTAATTGATTGTGCCGCGTTCCGTCTGATTCAAGAAGCGGATCACGCGTTCTTCATACTCTGCCGGGGCACGACCGAGAGCGGAAGCGTGTTGCGCCCCGCCCACTTCCCACAGTTCCTTCGGCCCGCGTGCGGCACGGTAGATTCGTTCGGCGTGCCGGCAAGGGATCGTGTGGTCACGCGTTCCGCAAATCAGGAGCACGGGAAACGCGCGCGCCGCGACAGCTCGTTCCGGTGATACGTCGCCGGGATTGAATTTCCCGGCCTGTGCTACTCCATACATTCCCTCAATTGTCGCGGGGCGAAACAGCGTCTTGCCAAGAAAGGGGCTGAAATGCAATCCCGCATAGTCGTAGCTGACTTCGCGCAAATCTGCAAACGGGTCTTCCGCGATGACGCCCTCGATTCGCGGCTCGACGGCAGCCGATTGCAGCGCAATCGCAGCGCCCATCGAAATCCCGAGCGCGTACAAGTGAGACACTTTTTCCGTTGAGTACAGCGCATTCGTAATCGCAACCGTGTCGTACCGTTCTTTCCAGCCGTACGTCGCGATGTCACCGCCGCTCTCTCCGTGGGCGCGCGAGTCCATCATGATGACGCTATAGCCGTGGCGCAGCAGAATCTCGGCCGGGCCGAGAACGCCGGTGCGATTGTCTGAAACGCCATGGAAGAGCAAAACCCAGTCGCCGTTCGGCGAAGGAGGATGAACCTTCCATCCGCACAACTCGATACCGTCGGGCGCCCGAACATCAAAGTCGGTTTTGGTTGCGCCGGTTCGTTGGAAGATCCGATCGGCCTGGGCCCGGCGGGCGGGATTCAGGTTCATCGGATGCAGCACGCCCGGACCCAGTGCACGCCCAGCAAGCGCGACAGCGCCTTCAGCCAGTACCAGCGCGGCGATGATGTAGGCGATCCGGCGCATGAATCTCTACTTACTTCAGTGTTACGAAATAGAAGGGCGTGAAGTTCCAGTGCTGAGCGGCTACGGCTTGGGGTGCTCGCGGACCATGCGAATCGGCTTGACGATCAGACCCTTGGGCGTCTCGGGATCGCTCTCCAACAGCGGGGTGAGTTCGCCTTCGTCGGCGGTCTTCAAAACGAACTTCCATTGCGTCCCGCCGCGATATTGATCCTTCTCGAGGACCAGGAAAAGCAGCGCGCCTTCTTTGAAACGGACATTGAGGAGCGGAGCGTCGCCGGCATCCGCGTGAGTGTCGTCGTTCAGGTTTCCCTCCTTATCGACGCCGACGTCGAAATTGTTCATTGTGCCGGAGAGTTTCCCTCCATGTTCCTTCAACACAAGGATCGCGAAAACCTTGCCCTGGAAGCTGCCTTTCCAGGTGCCCACGAATGCCTTGAGGTCGGGCGAATTTTCCGCCGGCTGCTGATTGCGAGGGCGGGCGGAAACGGAGAAAGAGAACGCAGCGAGGCAGAAAACGAGCAGGGTCGGGCCGCCCGGAAGAAAGAGGGACGCCCGGCGTCCGCCGGCTGCACGACTACGGCTCACGATTCTCATCGTAAATACCTTCCTAAGCGCTACGATCCCGTCGAGGAGTAGTGGCGTGTGCCGAGGTTCCACAGCGAAATGGACAGCACGAGAAACACGACCGCGACCACGGGCACGAGCGGCGCGTACTCCGGCGCGACCGCGCGCCCGAGCATCTTCACGCTCGGATAGAACGACGCAAGCCCAAAAGGAATGATCCAGCAGAGGACGAACTGCACCGCGCCGCTATAGATCGAGAGCGGATAGCGGCCGAAAGCGATCACGTTCCACACCGGCGGATGAACCCCCACGCGATCCTCAAACCAGAACGACACCGTGGTCAAGATGAGGAAGATCGAGATGTAGATCACGCTCGCGCAGATTCCGAAAAAAAGGAGCATCGCCAGTTTGCCTGGCGTCCACGCGACGTGAAGGCGATGCGCCGCCCACACCATGCAGAACAGGCCCGTGACGATTCCTTGCAGCGCCTCGATGCGGAACGTCTCAAAAAGAATTTGAAAGAGGGATGAAATCGGCCGGAGCAGGATGCGGTCGAATTTGCCTTCGATGATGTAGTCGTTGCCGAAGTTATAGAGATTTCCCATGAGAATACTGAGCACACCGTAGGGAATCAGAGAAAAGCCGTAGAGAAAAAGCTCTTCGGGGAGACTCCACCCGGCGAGCTGCGGCGCTTTGCGGAACAGCACGAGCACGAAGGCTAAGCCGAAGATCGTCGCGGCGAAGCTGGTGATCACGCTGATGACGAAGTCGCCGCGATAGCCGAACTGCACCTTCGCATACTGCGTGAAGTAGTCGAAGAAAAGCCCGAGATAGCGTGCAATGTTGCGGACGGGCGCCGTGAGGCCGGTGGATTCGCGAACCGGGCTGGATTGTGTCGTCATCGTCTCAGCCTTTCTGATCGTCATCCTCCCTGAATCGTCATCGAGCCGAGGCAGTGGTTCCACCACAGGTGGGCGGAAACGAGCAGCGCGACGACCCAGAGCCATTGAACTCCGAGGGCGCGCAGCGCCTGCGAATGGTCCAGGTTGCCGAGATAGATTTGCAGCGGCGTGTAGGCGATGTGCTCGAAGGGGAGCCACGCCATCACTTTGCGAATGCCGTCCGGAAAGAACGACATCGGCAGCAGCAGACCCGAAAGCAGCTCGATCAACCATTGCTTTGCGCGCACGAGCGCGAGGATCGACTTCAACGGGATCGCGCAGGTTCCGATAATGAAGCCGATCGCGCCCATTAGGAAGAAGCTCCCGACGACCGACGCGAGGAAAATATAGAAATGCTCGCGCGAAGCCGGTCCTTGCATCGGAAAGACAAACGCGATGACGAGAGCGGTCGGGAGAGTGAGAAGGACCAGGCGGAAGGCCGATTCTCCCATCGAGCGGCAGATCCACATCCACTGCATCGATACGGGCTTGATGAGGTCCATGGCGATCCTGCCGTCGATTACTTCGTAGGCCATCTCCTGGTCAATGGTGTTCGTGTAGAAGGAGCGAATGATCCAGCCGACGCTGACATAGGTGAGCATTTGCGCCATGTTGTAGCCGGCGATCGACTGCCCGGGATGATAGACGGCCTTCCAGATGAAGTAGTAGATCGTGACGTTGAGCGAATACGTGATGATGCCCGTGAAATAGCGCAGGCGGAACGCAAGGATGTTGACGAACCCCACGCGCACGAATTCCGCGTACGGCGCGAGAGATTCGATCATCTTACTCATTGCCCTGACGCCTCGCAGAATCTGGCTCGCAAATCATGCCCCGAAAGTGTAGCGATTCGACAGGGAGCCGATCCTTTGTTTCCAAGGGGTTACGCGTGTTCCTGCTCGACAGCGTAGCGATTAGAAATCGGGTACCGTGGGGCCCTTTTGGCGGCAGGCAAACGCCTCCCGCCCGCGGCGCGTTTCCGGTGCCTTGAGACCGCCCTACGCCGAATTGGATACGTATCATCATCACAGAAAAATGGTAATACCTTGCAGGCGGAACGCAAGCACAAAAGCCTGTGGACTTTTGAAAGCCTCCTACACGTTGACTTCGAGGGAGGCTTCGCCGGCGTAGATGCGCTTGACGATTTCCTCGATGGGCTCGTCTTCGATCAGCAAGTCGCGGACTTCGACGGCGCCCAGAATCTGGCGGATCAGATCGGCGGTGGCGACTTTGGCGCGGTCGAAGCGGATGCGATAGGTGAGCTCATCGACCTGTTCGAGTTCGAGGCCGTCGCGCGAAAAGGCCGAGACACGCGCCACCTGGGCCCGATCTTTCAGCGCAAATTTCACCTGTTTCGTGCGCAGAAGCCTCTGCTTCAGGTCTTCGAGCGGGCCGTCGTAGAGGACGCGTCCGTGGTCGATGATCATGATGCGGCGGCACAGCTCTTCGATATCGTCGAGGTCGTGAGTGGTCAGCAGCACGGTGGTGCGAAACTCGCGGTTGATCGAGCGCAGGAACTGGCGGATATGATCCTTGGCGACCACGTCCAGGCCGATGGTCGGCTCGTCGAGGAAGAGCAGCGGAGGATTGTGCAGGAGCGCGGCGGCGAGATCGCAGCGCATACGTTCGCCGAGCGACAGCTTCCGCACTGGCGTGTGCAGGTAATCGCGAATGCCGAGAATTTCGTCGAAGCGCTCCATGCGGGCATCGAAATCGCGCTGCGAGACATCGTAGATGCGGCGCAAGAGCTTGAACGACTCGACCACGGCGATATCCCACCAGAGCTGCGTGCGCTGCCCGAAGACGGCGCCGATCGTCTTGACGTATTGCGTGCGCTGGCGAAAAGGCACGAAGCCGTTGACGCGGATTTCGCCGCTCGTCGGGACGAGGATGCCCGTCAGCATTTTGATGCTGGTGGATTTGCCGGCGCCGTTCGGGCCGATATAGCCGACCATTTCGCCGCGGCCGATCGAAAAACTCACACGGTCCACAGCCGCGACGGTGCGGTAGTCGCGCACGAAAAGATTCTGGATCGAGCCCCAAAGTCCTTCGCGGCGCTGAAAGCTGCGGAAATGCTTCGAGAGTTCGTGGACGTAGATGGGAACGTCGGGAGTCATGAACAGGGGAAGATTCTAACATCTGCGGCGCGAGCGTGCCGGGCTAGGCGGGGTGGCCGCGCGAAACAATCTCCCGTACGCGGGCCACGATTTCAGCGATGCGCACCGGCCGATAGAACACGGTATCGACCGGCGGAAGCGGGACAGTTTCCGTGCGCGAGGCGATTAGAATCGCAGGAACGCGCGCGATCAGTTTTTGGATTGCGGGGTCGCCCGCGAACTCGGCGAGAGCCTCGATCACGAGGGCGGTGGGCATCTCGCCCGCGGCGATGGCGCGGCCTGCTTCGGAGGCGGACTCCATACCGAGGGCCTGGATGCCCTGTTCGCGAAGTTCAGCGCGCACGCTGGTGCGCAGCTTCCAGTCGCGCGCGATCACGAAAACGACCGGCATCCTGGCGGCGAAGTATAGCATCGACGTATGTTGCGGCCCGGGCGATCTCCGCGCGTCTTTTCTGCAGGCCGGGCGCCTGAGCCCCAGGCTTCGCGAACTGGCCGGGCGATGCGATTCGCGAACCCGCCGGGCGTTTGTGCGGGCCAGCCCGGAAGCGGTTCTGTTACAATTTTGTGATCTTGGGGCACGACCGCGCCCGAAGTGCGGCCGACCATGGCGAAAAACAACAAACGAAAAACGATCGTCGTGGTGGCAAGTCTTGCCGTACTGGTGGTCGCGATACTAGCCTTGCGCAAGAAGGCGCCGCTCGTGCCGGTCATGAACGTCGTGCGCGAGGATCTGAACGCGACCATCACGAGCAACGGCAAAGTCGAGCCGATTTCTCCCGATGTCGCGCGAGCCGAATTCGCAACGTTCGTGGACAAGGTGGACGCGATCGAAGGGCAGGCGGCGAACCGCGGCCAGGTGATCCTGACGCTCGACGCGGCGGACGTCCGCTCGCAACTCGCCCAGGCGCGCGCCGCGCTGCTCACGGCGCAGACAGATCTGCGGAATGCGCGCTCCGGCGGCTCGCCGGATCAGGTAGCGCAGCTCGCTGGCGATTTGAAAGCCGCCCAGGTGCAAGTGGCGAACCTCGAACGAAATGAAAAAGCGCTCGAGGGGCTGGTCGCCAACCATGCCGCGACATCCGATGAACTCGCGCAGAATCAGGCCAACCTTGCCAAGGCCCGCGCGAATCTTCAGGCGCTCGAAGCCAGGAAGCAGGATCTGACGGGGCGGTCATCGGCGATCGTAGAAAGCGCGACGTTGCGCGTCAGCGAGGCCCAGGAACAGGTGCAGTCCCTCGAAGAAAAGGTCCGTTCGGCGACCGTCGTGGCGCCGTTCGACGGAACGCTATATTCGCTGCCGGTAAATCGCGGGGATTACGTGAAGCTCGGAGACACGCTGGCGGAGATGGCGGATTTGCGGCACGTGCGCGTGCGGGCCTTCGTGGACGAGCCCGACCTCGGGGGCCTCGAGCCGAATCAGGACGTTGAAGTGACGTGGGATGCGAAGCCCGGCCGCACGTGGACGGGCCACACCGAGCAGGTGCCGAAGCAGGTGGTAACGCGCGGGATGCGCAGCGTGGGGGAACTGCTGTGCTCGGTGGACAACGAGAAGCTCGAGTTGCTGCCGAACGTCAACGTAGAAGTGCGGATTCTGGTTCGCGAGCGACACGGCGTGCTGGTGGTGCCGCGCGAGGCGGTCCGCGAGGATGACGGGCAGCACTACGTTTTTCTGCTGATGGGCAACACCCTTCAGCGGCGCAACATCTTCCTAGGTATCGCGAGCGCGTCGAAATACGAGGTCACGTCGGGTCTGGAGACGAACGACCGCGTCGCGCTGCCGCGCGAGCGCGTGCTTCACGATGGGATGGAAATACGGCCGACGGGGGAAGAATGACATTGGCGTACCGCTGGAACGGAGTGCTGCGGGCCGCTCTGTGCGTGGCTGTGATTTCATCGTGGGCGCCGCTGCGGGCGGGCGCGCGCGCGGCGGATACGCCGGGCGCGATTCAGATGGCGCAGAGACAGTTCAACCAGGGAAACTATGCAGGCGCGATTTCCACGCTGCAGCCGGCCGTTTCCCAGAGCCCGCCGAGCGCGGAGGCGTTTTACTGGCTCGGACGCAGCTATTATGAGCTTCGCGACTTCGACAACGCCGTCGCGAGCGCCGAAAGGTCGGTCGCGCTCGATCCTAAGAACTCGGTCTATCACCAGTGGCTCGGCCGCGCGTACGGCGAAAAGGCCGACATCGACCGGAGTTTTTCGCTCGCGAGAAAAGTGAAGAAGGAGTTTCAGGCGGCGGCCGGCCTGAATCCATCCAACATCGCCGCGCGGCGCGATCTCGAGGAGTACTGCCTCGACGCCCCGTGGATCGCGGGCGGGAGCAAGGATGAGGCGCTCCAGCAGGTCAACGCGATTGCGGCAGTCGATCCGGTCGAAGGCCACCTGGCGCGAGCGCTTTACGATCGGGAAGGCCTGAAAAACAACGAGCAGGCCGAAAGCGAATACCGCCAGGTTCTCAGCGCGCAAACAAAAAATCTTGACGCGTACTTCGAGGTCGCCGACTTCTTCGCGGCCCAGAACAGGCCGGCCGACATGGAGACGGCGATCCAGGCGGCGGCTCAGGTGAGTGCCAGCGACCCGCGCATCGCATTTTACCGCGGTGTGGAGGACGTCCTTGCGAAACAGAATCTGCCGGGCGCCGAGCAGAGCCTGAAGTCGTATCTCGCAAGCACGCCAGAAAGAAGCGATTGGCCGGCGCACGCGTCCGCGCGAATATGGCTCGGAAGGCTTTACGAGGCCCAAGGGAAGCGCGCTGAGGCGGCGGAGCAATATCGAGCGGCGCTGCAATTGGAACCGAGGCGAAAGGATGCGCGCGCGAGCCTCGAGAAGCTCGAGAAAGGCTCGCAGTAGGCGCGCGACCGGAAAGGTGTTCGCGCGGACTCCTTCGATGATCAGCATGCGAAACACGCGGGCCCTCTGGAGCGAAATATTCCAGCTCGCGATCCAGGCGCTGCGCGCGAATAAGGTCCGCTCGCTGCTGACCATGCTGGGCGTCGTGATCGGGAGCGCGTCGATTGTGCTGGTGGTCACGGTCGCGCTTGCAGGCAGGCGCTACATCGTCGCGCAGATCGAAGGCATCGGCTCGAATCTGGTCTATGCGCAGCTCCTCGGTTCCGGGGAGTCCGAGGCCTTGACGCTCGCGGACCGCCTGACGCCCGCCGATCTGACGGCGGTCAAAGAAGGGCTGCCGCAGCTTGTGATCAACGCCGCCGCGACCAACTGGCTCTCGACGACGGTGGACGTGAACGGCCGGGCGCGCACGATCAATCTGGTCGGCGTAACCGAAGACTTCGAGAAGATCCGCAACCTAGAAATTCTTCGCGGGCGTTACTTCGGTCAGGACGATCTCCACTCCCGCACGAAGGTGTGCCTCCTGACCGAGGAGCTGGCCCGGCGCGTGTTTCCCTACGAAAATCCCGTCGGCCGGGATATCCGCGTGGGCGAACTTGATTTCACGGTCATCGGTGTGTTCCGGGAGCGAGCGGCCACGCTTGCTCAGACGGAGATCACAAAGGAATCGGTACTTGTGCCGTTTTTCCTGCTGCGGAGTTACACGGGCAACGACAGTTTCGCGACGCTCTACGCGCGGGCGGACACCGCGGACGACGTACCCACCGTCACCCGCCAGGTCGCCGAAATTCTTCGAAGCCGCCATCGTCCGGGCGCGCATTACAGCGTCCAGAACCTCGCCGGGATTCTCGAGACGGCGCGGAATATCGCGCTGGCGGTGACCGTCGTTTTGGTGCTGCTCGCGCTGATCGCGCTCACGATCGGCGGCGTCGGGATCATGAACATCATGCTGGTTACGGTGATCGAGCGGACGCGCGAGATCGGAATCCGCAAGGCCATCGGCGCGACGCGAGACGCCATCCGCTACCAGTTCCTAATGGAAGCGATGGTGATCAGCGGGATGGGGGCACTCGCCGGAATCTTCATCGCGATCTCGATTCCGGCGCTCCTCAATTTTCTGATCGGTTTTTTCCCGGATGCGGGAGATGTTCACGCTCCCGTATCATGGGTCTCGGTGGTTCTTGCGTTTGTAGTATCCTGCTCGACGGGTCTGATATTCGGTTATTTGCCGGCGAACCGCGCCGCCGGACTTGATCCTGCGCAATCGCTCCATCATGAATGACATCGCGAATCGCTTGCGAAGCATGAACACAAAAGGCCGCCGCTTTTCCATGCTGATAGCGGTCCTGCTGCTCTCCGTTGCCGGGCCTGCGCGCGGCCAGGACGCGCAAACTCTGACCCTGCACCAGGCGATCACGCTCGCCTTGCAGAACAGCCGCGACCTGAAGCTGGCGCGCGTGCAATACAACGTCGCGCTCAACGAGGCTGGAGTGGATCGTGCGGCGTTCCTTCCGAACGTGTATACCGGTTCGGGCGCGGCCTACACGCACGGCTTTCCGTCGCTTCCCGGCGGCCAGGCGCCCGCAGTCTTCGAACTGGACTACACGCAGACGCTTTTCAATCCGTTGCTGAAAGCCCAACAGCACGCGGCGGAAGAACGGGCCAAGAACCAGAAGCTCGAGATGGACCGGGTGCGCGACGACGTCATCGTGCGCACTGCGGCCGGCTATCTCGAGTTGGCGAACGTGCGGCATTCGCTGGAACTGATGCGCAACGAGCAGGTCAGCGCCGAGAAGATTCTGGGAGTGGTTCGCGAGCGAGTTGCGGCGAACCAGGAACTTCCCATCGAAATCACGCGCAGCGAGCTGGCGGCGGCTCGCGTCGAAGAGCGCATCGTGAAACTCGAGGGCCGCGAGGAGGCGCTTGCCGCGCAGATCCGCGACCTGACGGGCGTTCCGGACGGCCAGTCTGTCGAGGTCGACCAGGAGGAGCCGTCGTTTGCGACCAACGCCCAGCAGAGCGAGCTGGTGAGCCTGGCGCTACAGAACGATCGCAGCGTCGAAGAGGCCGAAAACGAGCGCGCCGCCCGCGAGAAAATCCTGCGGGGCGCGCAGTGGAGCTATTTCCCGACCGTGGATCTGGTAGGCCAGTACACTGTCCTCAGCAAGTTCAACAACTACAGCGAGTTTTACCGGGCGTTCGAGCGCAACAACGTCAACGTGGGCGTGCAGGTCACGATTCCGCTGTTTGCCGCGAAGACTTCGGCGAACGTGGCGCTCGCGCGAAGCCAGCTGAACGCCGCCGAACTGACGCTGGGCAACACGCGCCAGGGAATCCGCGCCGATGTCGAGCAGAAGGCCCGCAGTGTGCGCGAACTCGATGCCACCCGCGAAGTGGCGCGCCTTGATCTGCAGCTCGCCCAGGAAACGCTGCAGCTGACGCAGGTCCGGTTCGACCAGGGCCGCGCGACGCTCCAGGAAATAGAACAGGCCCGCCTGGACGAGAGCGACAAGTGGGTCGCCTTCCTGGACGCGAATTTCGCCCGGCAGCGGGCCCAGCTCACGCTCCTCCAGGCGACCGGGCAGTTAGCCAAGGTTTTTCAATGAGATGCATCGAAAAAAGGTTAGCTTTGGCCGAGATACGGAATAGATTAGAATGAATGTTTGAACATGTCCTGTTTGCCATTCTGTGAGGGAGATAGATAAATGGCGTCCGTCATGAAAACGCTGTTGCTGAACCCGCCGAGCTTCGACAAGTTTGACGGCGGCGCAGGCTCTCGCTGGCCTGCCACGCGGGAGATCGAGTCCTACTGGTACCCGGTCTGGCTCGCTTATGCCGCAGGCATGCTGCCAGGAAGCCGCCTGCTCGACGGTCCGCCGCACCACATCTCCCCCGCCGAAGTGATCCGCACGGCGCAGGATTACGAGTTCCTCGTGCTGTTTACATCCACGGTTGGCTTCAACGCCGACCTCCGCATGGTACGCGCCATGAAGGAGAAGAAGCCGGACCTGAAGGTCGCCTTCGTGGGCCCGCACGTCCAGATCAAGCCGGCGGAGAGCCTTCTCGCAAGCTCCGATATCGACTTTGTCGTGCGCGGAGAGTTCGATCACGCCGTCGTGGAATACGCGCAGGGAAAGCCTCTTTCGGAGATCGGGAACGCCAGCTACATTGTGGACGGCAAGGTGATCCACAACCCCTCGCGTCCGCCGTTGCAGACCGAGGAACTCGATGCTCTGCCTTTTGCCACCGACGTCTATCAGCAGAATTTGACGATCGAAAGCTACAACGTCCCGTTCCTGCTGCACCCGTTCATTTCGTTCTATACGGCGCGCGGTTGTCCGGCGCTCTGCACGTTCTGCCTGTGGCCCCAGACGCTTTCCGGGCACGCCTGGCGCACGCGATCGGTCGAAAACGTCGCGCGGGAATTCCGCCAGGCTCACAAGATGTTCCCGCAGGCGAAGGAGTTCTTTTTCGACGACGACACGTTCAACATCCGCAAGGACCGCGTCCTCGCGCTCTGCAAGGAATTCAAGCCGGTCGGCTTCCGCTGGTCCTGCACCGCGCGCGTCCACGGCGATTACGAGACCCTGAAGGCCATGGCCGACGCCGGCTGCCGGCTGCTGATCGTGGGCTTCGAATCGGGCGACGCGCAAATCCTGAAGAACATTAAGAAGGGCCAGACGCTCGAGATGGGCCGCAACTTCGTGAAGAACTGCAAGAAAGTCGGCATCCACGTCCACGGCGACTTCATCATCGGCCTGCCGGGCGAGACCAAGGACACCATCGAGAAGACCATCCAGTTCGCCAAGGAGCTCGATTGCGAGACGATTCAGGTCTCCATGGCCCACGCGTATCCCGGCACCGAGCTTTACGACAAGGGCCAGCGCGAGGGCTTCCTCGCCGGTGAAGCGATCACCGATGACGGCGGCCACCAGCTCCCACACCTCGAATACCCCGGCCTTTCGAAGGAATACATGGTCGAGTCCGTGAACCGCTTCTACGACAGCTACTATTTCCGCCCCCGCGTCGCCTGGCGCATCGTCCGCGAGGCCCTGTGGGATGGGCACGAGCGGAAGCGCCTCTATCACGAGGCGGTAGATTTCCTGAAGCTGCGCGCGGACCGGATCAAAGTGGCTCGAGCCCGCAAGGGAGTCGATAAGAAAGCGCTCGTAGCCGTCCCGCCCATGCCGCCGATCGATACCACTTCGGGGGTTGGCGAGTCGCAAGGCGCATGACCGCATCGAAGGGCCTGCACCTTAAGACCGCCATTCTCATCTTGATCATGATCTCCGTCGCCCCGCTCGGCGACACGTTCCTCGGCAAGGGCATGAAGCAAGTGGGTGCGATGACGAGTTGGGCGCCCGCCGATCTTTTCCATTTCTTTTTTCGCGCATTCACCACGGGCACGATTTGGATTGGCATTAGCCTCCTCCTCACCTACTTTGTCGCCTACTTGCTCGTGCTTTCCTGGGCGGACTACAGTTACGTGCAGCCGGCCTCTTCAGCCTCGTACGTCCTGATTGCGCTTCTGGCCCACTTCATTTTGCGCGAAGGAATCTCTCCCATACGTTGGGCGGGCGTCGGGGTGATCTGCCTGGGCGTTTTCGTCGTCGGTCACACCCACCCGCAGACCCCGGAGCACCATTCGTGGTGACTCAGACCGTTTTCTACATTTTGATCGTCTTTGTTGGCACCGGCGGCGAGCTTTGCGTCTCGCGTGCGATGAAGACGATCGGGGAGGTCACGGATTTCCGTCCGCACGCCATCGCTCGCGTCGTGGGACGCGCGCTCGCGATTCCCCGGATGTGGGCGGGCATCGCGCTGATGGCTGTGGCTTTCTTCGCATTGCTTGGGATGCTCTCGCTTGCCAAGGTCAGCTTCGTCTTTCCGTCCACGGCGCTCAGCTATGCGGCGGGCGCTCTTGGAGGTAAGCTCTTCCTGCGCGAGCGGGTGACGCCCCAGCGATGGTTCGGCGTTCTGCTCGTGTGCATCGGCGTTGTCCTAGTGTTCATCGGTAAGGGCTAGCGGGCAAAGGACAGCAGCATGACCGGCTGGACGGCAGTTCGCGACGCGCTTCTCGTGCTGGCGGTCGCGCCCTTCGCCTACTATATGGCCGCGATCATCGCCGCCGGAAAATTCTTCCGCGGGTCGGCCGCCGATGCTCCGGAAGCCCGGCCGGATTTCACTCCCCCCGTCAGCATCCTGAAACCCATCTACGGTCTCGACCGCGAGACCTACGAAAACTACGCGAGCTTCTGCCGCCAGGACTACCCCGAATTCGAGATTCTCTTCTGCGTTACGGACAAATCCGAGCCCGCGATCCCGGTGATCGAAAACCTGGCTCGCGATTTTCCCTCGTGCTCGATTCGCCTGCTGATCGGCTCGGAGCCGGTCGGCGCGAGCGACAAAGTCAACAAGCTCTGCCGCATGGCCCGCGAGGCGCGGCACGAGGTCGTCATCGTCACCGATAGCGACGTGCGCGTCGAGCCGGGCTTTCTGCGCGCGATCGTCGCGCCGCTGCGCCAACCCAAGGCCGGCGGCGTCACCTGCCTCTACCGCGGCCTCACCGACGGCTCGTTCGCCGCCGACCTCGAGGCCATTGGCAACAGCGCCGATTTCGCCCCTGGCGTGCTCGTCGCGTGGCTCGCCGCCGGAAGCCGCGTGGACTTCATGCTCGGCGCGGTGATGGCCACCACGAAAGAGCGTCTCGCCGAAATCGGCGGCTTCGAATCGCTCGCCGATTATCTCTGCGACGACTACGAACTCGGCCACCGCATCGCCGCGCGCGGCTATCCCGTCGAACTGAGCCGCTTTCCCGTGGACATCGTCTACCCGCATGAAACGCTCGGCGATGCATTCCGCCATCAGCTTCGCTGGAACCTGGCGATTCGCCATTCGCGGCCGTGGGGCCATCTCGGCATGATCTTCACGCATGGCCTGGTGTGGGCTGTAGCGGGGACGTTCCTCGCCCGGTCCTGGCCCGGGGTCCTGGGATTCACGGCGGCCTACTGTTTGCTCCGCGTCGAGGTGGCGCTCAGCGTCGGCGCGCGCGGAATGCGGGATCCGATCGTGCGCCAGAAGCAATGGCTGTTGCCGCTCCGCGACGCCTTCGCATTCGTCGTCTGGCTCGCGAGCTTCTTCCCGCAGCGCATCCACTGGCGCGACCGCCAGTTCTACGTCCGCGACAAGCGCCTCGTCCCGATCCCGCGACGCGGCCCGTAGGGCGCTGTACTATGTGTTGGACGTACGCTTACCGTGGACGAAATTTCTTTACACCAAAAGGACCTGCGCCCCCAAACGCATCGGCGTAAAATTTATTTTAGTATCCTCGAAGTACGTCAAGGCGTTCCCTTGGCTCCTGCCAGCCTCTAGTCTTCCTCGATGCCTGGCGGCTTTCTCGGCGGCGCCGTTGACGAAATTCCTCTGCGCCAGTAAAGTAGATGCAGGTCGCGTCCGCGGCCTTTTTTGTTGTCTCCCATCGGCTGGGAGGTCGTACAATTGGCAGTACATCAGATTCTGGATCTGATTATCCTGGTTCGAGTCCAGGCCTCCCAGCCAAATCTCTAACGCCTTTTCTTTCAGTAGCTTGCAAGCATCAGTTTCTCTTGGTGTCTATCGAGCCGTTGTCCCTCGCCACAATTCTCGCCGGCTTTGAAATCACGTCAGGCCGCGGGAAGCTGAGGGAGATGTCGGGCTGCAACGGACTC